>Ga0208014_1000557_pt1 | contig 14761 bp, 10 predicted proteins | sample 25_taG_FD_184099 | JGI IMG/M metagenome (GOLD analysis project Ga0208014, IMG submission 184099) | Marine viral communities from Cariaco Basin, Caribbean Sea - 25_WHOI_OMZ (SPAdes) (version 2) | ecosystem: Environmental > Aquatic > Marine > Oceanic | place: Caribbean Sea: Cariaco Basin...
CATATCCTCCAGGGCCAGAACCTATAACTGCAACATCATATTTACTCATAATTTTATTTTTTGTGTTGATTTTTGAACAAAGTAAACACAAAAGTACAACTATTCGTGGCAATGACCAATGCGGAAAAAATTAAGCCTTAGGCTTTAACATAAACTGTTTTCTTATTAACAAACTCCATCATTCCATCTTTGGATAGCTCGCGGCCATAGCCAGATCGCTTAGTTCCGCCAAATGGAAGCCTGGGATCTGATTTCACAAGTTCATTAACGAAATAGGCGCCGTCACTAACCTTGTCAGCCATCTGCATAGCTTTTTCAATATTTTTTGTGAAAACCGTAGTTCCCAATCCAAATTTTGATCTTTCTGAAAGTTCAAAAGCCTCTTCAATATTTTTTGCCTTTATCATTGCAGCAAGGGGACCAAAGGTCTCTTCATCAAAAGCGGGCATTCCCGGTTTTACATTGCCAAGGATAGTAGGTTCGTGAAAACACTCATTTTGTTCTCCTCCAAGTAGTAATTCAGCTCCTTTTTCAATAGATTTTTTAACCTGGCTTTGAAGTTGATCTGCCAGGTCTTTTCTGGCAAGCGGACCAACCTGGGTAGCATCATCCATAGTATCGCCGGCTTTTAATTTGCTTACTGCAGTCTTGAATTTAGAAACAAATTCATCATAGATTCCTTCCATTAGAATAAAACGCTTCGCTGCGATACAGCTTTGTCCGCAGTTTAGCATCCTGGCGGTAAGAGCAGTTTTTACAGCCTGGTCAATATCTGCATCTTCCCATACAATAAAAGAATTATTGCCTCCCAATTCCAGTAAACTCTTTTTAATATATTTACCTGCAAGTTGTGCTACTGCAGCTCCTGCAGCTTCGCTTCCCGTTAAGGTTACGGCCTGTACTGCCTCGTGAGCAATAATAACTTTAGTTTGATCGTGATGCACAATTAAATTCTGAAAAACTCCCGATGGATATCCTGCCTTTTTAAAAACGTCTTCGATCATTAAAGCACAGCCAAAAACATTGGGCGCGTGTTTTAAAATGCCGGTATTACCGGCGGTAAGTGTAGGTGCCGCAAACCTAAAAACCTGCCAGAATGGAAAATTCCAGGGCATAATAGCAAAAACACTTCCTATAGGGTCGTGCCTTACATAACTATGGGTTGCATCTGTTTTTATTTCTTTCTGCTGAAGGAAATCTGAAGCATTTTCGGCATAATAATCACAAACCCAGGCGCATTTATTAACCTCAGCCCGAGATTCAGAAATTGGTTTTCCCATTTCCCGGGTGATCATTTTAGCATATTCTTCTACATTATCCCTTAATACCTGGCCAGCTTTTTTTAAAAGGTCGGTTCTGTAAGAAAGCGGCTGTTTACTCCAGTCTTTAAAAACTTCTCCAGAATTATTTAAAACCTCTAGGGTTTCCTCCTTGCTTTGTGCACTATATTTTCCAACTTGCTTCCCATTGTAAGGGTTTACGCTATAAAATTCCATTGTGTTTTATTTTTTATGAACTATTTAATTCGCACCGGGAAGAATATTAACTATAAAAACCTGGTGAAATAAACAGGAAAAAATCCATTATTTATAACACCAGGTTCTATAAAAAATCATTTAAAAGAAACGTCTAACTTCTCCAGTTATCAGCATATCCTGAACCTATTTTACTCCAAAATCCGGCTACAGCCTGCCACGATACTTCACCATTATCAATTATTTTTCCTCTTAATTTCTCAAGCTCTTGCTCGTTTGTTGAGGGATGAGCCTGGGCCATCGCATTTACCATAATTTCAGTTACAGTCTCCTGCCATTCTACATTTTGCACAGTTTGTTCTTCGAATGGATCGTCTATCGTTTTAATGGTTTCCACAACTTCTTGTTTCCACAAGTCTGGTGCAACTTGAGCCTGTTTATAATTTATAAGTCTATACACTTCCTGGAAATTCTCGAAAGTCTGTTCTACCGAAGTTCCCGGCCATCGAAGTATAACTTTATCTTCTAACGGGCGATATACAGAAGTAAATAGAGTACCAAAACCTTCCTTAAACTTAGTATTGTAAAGGGGTGCTTTTAGAAAGGCATCAGCTACCTGATTTGAGCTCACATTTTTAACTGAAAGCATATTTTTCAGAAAAGAAGACCTTTCCAGGGTTTTATTAAAAGCTGCATTTTCTGGCCAATCTATAACTCCCTGGTGATTGGTAGTAAAAGAAGCATCAGTAATTACAGGACTCTTATCTGGCGCCAGTTGAACGGTCTTGAATTTGCCTGTTCTATTTACAACGGTAACATTGTAAGACATATGAGAAGGAATTCTTGTTAAAGCTGAAACAGCTTCATCAACATTACTGCAAAATTCCAACACATAGCGCAGAATAAAAGGAATACCAAAGCCTACTCCAACCTCTTTTCTTCCTCCAAACGTAAGGGAAACAGCCAAGCCGTCTTCATTCATACCATCTACCGCTCCAATAAGACAATCGCTGGTTGCAATAACTTTTTTATTATTCCAGCAAGTGAGTAATTGCGTTCCTTCCATAAGATCTGGATGAAAATCGTAATTTCTAACCAGTTGAATATCCTTTCCCGTGGTAACCGCCTGTGAGCAACCACTTATATAAGCCGGCGGTTGGAAACCCGTTAAAAAGCGCGCCGCAACCTTATCACCTTTTGTTAGTTTGCATAAACGTTGATAAGTAGGCCACATCTCTGGCATATATTTTTTAAGTGCTCCCTGTGAAGTTTTTAGATCTGGATAATTAACCGTCCCTTTAGAATTAAGCCAGTTCTTATAAGCCGGCCAGTGAGTTTTATATAATCTTTGCCATTTAGCTCCCGGTTTTCCGGGTTCAGAAATAGCGTTGAAATGTAATTGCATAAATTTAGGTTTTAAATAATTGCCTCTCTTAGAAAGGTTTTGCAAATTAGTTCTAATTTGTATTGAACTTTCTAAATGCCAGCATATTATTTAGTTAAAGTTCCTGATAGGTTTGGTTTCTTCTTGTCCTCTACCATTTCAGAACTGTATTGTCCTCTAATAGCTTTAATCCAGTGCTTCGCTCTATTGTTTAGCTGAAAATCATCGGTCATCATACGGCCACGACTAACAAGTATTCCCATATCGGCTCCTTCATATAAGTAATCTCCTTTTCTACTAATTCTTAAGAAAAAAGCTTCATTTTCATTCTCTACCGCTCTACGGTGCGTATCCATTCTATCAAACTGAATATGCCCGGTATCATACATTCTATAAATCCCCGAACTAGGTGCTTTTGTAACATATTCTATGGTATCTTCAGTATGCTTTACAATTAACTGGCTCCAGCCATCTATATTTTCCTGGCGTGCCCAACGATCATTTATAGCATCAATATCAAGTTCATAATCTATATCCATCCATTCTAAGATGTGGAACACAAATAATGGTGCATCTGCCAGTGCAAAAACGGCGTGGTTAGTTATAGAACTTGCACCCGTAACCCGTGGATTCAATTCTCCTAAATAGATCTCTCCATTATCCTGATCTATTAAAAAATCTAACTCAAAATAACCTTTATAACCTTCTTCTCGTAATTGGTTTCCGAATAGCTGCGTGTATTCTATTGCCTTTTCCCTTAGCTCTGGTGTAAATGCGTTAGGGTAAATTTCGTTACCACACCATCCACCTTCATAAGGCGTAAGTTCTTTAAATCCTACCAATTCTGTCATAAGCGGCGCTACAATTGTTCCGTGGCGGGTAACACAAGCTTCTATGGCAGAACCCCTACAACGAATACGTTTCATTACCTTAACTTCCTCTTCTTTCTCAATCTCTTCTGCGTGTTTATCATATTGCTCTTCATTAGAAATAAAGAAGGTGGTATGGCCGGAATCGCCAAACGGAGTTTGTATAACTAAATCGTTGCCAAGATGTTTAGAAACTTCTCTTAAATGCTCGAAGCTATCAATTTTGGTCAAAACATAAGGTACGCAGGCTACTCCTGCTTTTTCTGCGATACGATTGGTGTTTACTTTATTATCCAGAAAATTTCGCATTTCAGCAGAGGGAAACATAATTTCAAGACCTAATTTCTTTGCAAGTTCTTCAGTTTTCTCATTAAACATTAAAAACATTGCTTTACCTACTCTTCCGTCTAAAGATCTTGTTTTAAGATAATCCTGCACTTCGGGATGTTGCAATAGGTAATTATTAATGTCTTCAATACCTTCAAAATCGTCGTGAGGAATCTCCTGCTTTGGAGAAAATACATTTGGATGTAAGCCATCGAAACATTCGATATAGGTAATAAACTTAAAACCTTTTATCCATTCATCGGCTCCTAAAAGGTTGAAATTGGTCGCACTTATAAAATAGAGAGGCTCTTCGTTTTTATGAAAAGACCTTCGAATATCGGAAACTCCATTTAATTCAGCTACTGAAGTATTTTGCGGTTTCTTCTGGGCGGCTGATTTTCTTGAAGTTACTGAGGTTTTTGGTTTGGCCGGACTTTTCTTTACAGGCGATTTTGAGGTTGCTTTCTTTGACTTTTCTGCCGAACTACCCTGTTCTTTAGCTTTATGAGCTTTTTCTGTAATTGGAATTTTAGTTCTGTCGGTTCCTGTTTTAATTGCCGATTTCTTTTTATTTGCAGCTCCCTTTTTAGTGGAGGCTCTTGGTTTCTTAGATTCCATAATTTTAGTTTTTTAGGTTAGTAATTTTTTTCTTAGAATTATTTCCCATAGAGCCCATAGAACTCACTGTTTTCTGCCGGTTTAGTACATTATCCCTGAAAATTCTTAGCCCGAGATCTGCCCGGTAGCCGTGAATTTCAGAAACATCTAAGGCAGTAAGAAATCTTATTATTTCCTTGCTCACCACCTGGCCTGGTACAAGCACAGGGAATCCCGGCGGATAAGGAATTATAAAAGAAGAGGCCACAAGTATCCTATTATCTTCCATCGCCGGCAAACAATCTTTTAATGGCATATATTCATAATTCTCTTCGTTATAAGCGAGAAAAAAAGCTTCTCTTATATTTCCTCCCGGCACACCCGGAACGGCCTGAAAAGAATGGTGGAAATAACTAAAATCGGGTAATGGAGGAAAATCTTCGGTTAAAGATTTTATGTTGTCTTTACGGTTACTGCCCTCTTTTTCACTAAGTGTTTTAAATTCTTCATCTAACTCATCGGCTATCTTTAACAAAGCATTGGTCAAATAAGTTACACTGCCCCTGGTAGTCCCAATATTCGTCATAAATAAAACCGTATTTCTGGAGGTTTTATTAATTTGAATATTAAACTTATCCATCAAATATTTATTTTTAAAAGTATCTCCATCTACCCCTGTTCTACCAATGTGTAAAGTAATTTTAGTGGGATCTAAAACAAATTCATCCTGCTCCCAGGCAGCTTCCATCCTGTTCCAGCCATCGTTAGAATTATAATACTCTTTGATACCAGACTTTCGATGTTGTTGGGGAATAAAATTGCTGATAGTTAATACATCAAAATATTTCTTAAGCTTGGGATGATCGTTGATCTTGGCTCTTAACACCATAGCCAATTCTATACTTTTTTCTACCAGCTCATAACCTTCAAATTGCACCTGTCTTCTACCAACATCCAACGAAGCCAACATTTGGTAATTAGGGGAAGTGGAAGTATGCGTCATATAAGCCTCCATAAAGGTATTCTCGCTCTTTTTTCGAAAATCTTCATCCCAAATATGTATCATTGAGCCCTGCCGGAAACTACTTAGTGTCTTATGCGTACTTTGAGTAGAATACACCCTAATTTTTACCTTATCAGGATCTGGCAATCTGGGAATTTCATTCTTTTTGAGACTTTTAATATGAGCCTTGTATTCTTCGCGGTAACTATTGCTCTGATATTTATCACATAATTTCTGTGCCACAAACATTCCCGTTCTTTGCTTATAATTATAGGTGAAACCGGCAAAAGCAAACCAGGCTTCATCCCATAAGAAAATCATATCTGGTTTAATAGCCAGCACTTCCTGCATTACTCTTTCAACATTATAAACCAGGCCGTCAAAAGTACAATTGGTGAGCAACAGCATTTTGACCAGGTTTAATCTTCCTGCTTTTTTTAATTGTAATAGTTTTTCTTTGATCTGCTCAAGCGGAACTGCTCCATACATAGAATATTCTTCTATAGGGTATGAATCCAGATAAACCGGGTAAGCTCCTGCCAGTACAAGTCCGTAGTGATGAGATTTATGACAATCTCTATCAATTAAGATCACATCACCGGGTTTTACCAGGGCTTGCACTACAATTTTATTCGCCGTAGAAGTCCCATTCGTCACGAAATAAGTATTCCTTGAACCATAGGCTTCACTGGCTTTTTGCTGTGCCTTTTTTAGTGAACCGGTTGGTTGTAATAAGGAGTCCAGCCCGCCGGTGGTTGAGGATGTTTCCGCCAAAAACATATTTCGACCGTAAAAATTCCCAAAATCATTGATCCATCTGGATTTAAAAACCGAGTTACCCCGGGAAATAGGCATCGCGTGAAAAATCCCGGTAGGTTTCTTACTGTAATCTTTTAAAGCCGAGAAAAACGGAGTTTCAAAACGCTCACTTATTCCTCTTATAATAGTTAGGTGAAGTTCTTGCAAATCTTCAGCACGGTAAAATATTCTTCTGAAAGTTTTTAGGGTACTGTCTTTTAAATTCCCTAAAGCCGTATCAGTTACGTAATAGGTATCAAGTTCTGGCCTGAAATTTTTAATGATCGTACCCAAAATTGGTCCTAACTCTTTTGGAGTCCTGGAAGCGAAATCTAATTTTAGAATATTCTGAATAAAAGGTTTGATCACAGGAGTGATCTTTTTGGAATGATATGGAGGCGCATAACGAATTACCACCGCCTGAATATTGTAATTAAATTGAAGCGCGATCAAAGCATCTTCAAACGAACGTTGCACCACTATCCCATACGCAAATTGCTCGTTAGAAAACCTAAGTTCTTTTAGATCATGCCTTAGCTTACTATCTTCAGCTTGAGAAACATCTTCCACGAACATCACTTCAAAATAGGTCTTTCTGGAAACCTCAGCGCGATCACCTTTATCACCTATTTCAACAGTTGGATCATCATCTTCGAGGAAATCTGGGTTACTTCTATACCTGTCACTTACCAGGTTCTTTGTAATCTCAGCAATTTTATTAGAAAGCGCGGTATGCTCATGCCTGTCTAACATTTCCCGTAGGGACTCTAAGCAAGACAAACCCGGAAAAGCAAAATAGCATTCTACTCCTTCAATATCTTTTAATAATTTCCGAAGATTTTTTTTATATAATTTTTCGTCTTCTGAACCGCGAGGCGATGAATAAAGTTTGGTCGACTCATTTTTCAAGTCGTTCCAGGATTCTACCCTAAATTGAGCAATATTATAATAATGTGAACTGTCTATTTTATTCTCTGGCATAATTAATCTTTTGAATGTAGGGCTAGTTTGTTTCCTTCAGAATCAATAAAAATGGCAAAATGACCAGACTCAGGATTTATTAAGGTTTTGGTCATTACAACCCTGCCCCCTGCCGGTTCAACTCTTTTAAGAATACGATTAAGGTCTTTACCGGCATTGAGATAAAGCAAAGGACCAATTACACCGGGAATAGAATTTGGACCGGTAACAATAGCTCCCCCAATACCTTTTTCAGCCGGAAAAAATGCCATGGCATAGTTCCCATCAAATTGAGTCTCCATATCCATCTTAAATATGCGATTATAGAAATCTACCGCCTGTTGAAAATTGATTGCGGGAATTTCAAACCAGCTTATAAAATCTTTTACAGGTGTATCCTCTTTTTGTTTTCTTCTCGTTGTTCCTCCCATAGTGCTGTTTTTAATTATCCTCCAAATCCTTTATACCCTGTAGGGTTTTCCGGTGGTTCATATTCATGTTCTTTCATTTTTAATTCTGCTAGGCTGTCTAATCTTGTAGGTTTAATAAGTGGTCCTAAAGAATTAAGATATGGCAGCTCAGCCCCTTTTTGATAAATATGAAAATCACCTATATGATCTCTAAAACTTTTTAAAGGTTGACCTAAGCGCAACACCCCAAGTTCCCGGCTTCGGCGCACCCGATTGATGTTAAGTTCTAGCGGAAAGATTTCTTCATTGCCTTCTGCCTGGTAAATAACGCGGCCATCGGGACCACAAACTAGCGACCTACCATTTCCGCCGGATTCCAGACCATTCACGTCAAAGAAATAACACTGATTTACAGCCGCCATCGCCCTTACAATAGACAATTCTATATCTCTGTCTATCGTACCCGTCATGGTTGGGTGTAAAATCACTTCTGCTCCCATCACGGCAAGGGTTCGAACGGTTTCAGGGAACCACATATCATAACAAATCGACAAACCGAATTTCGCCACTCCCGGAACATCAAATACGCAGAATCCCGAACCCGGAGTTACTCCTACTTCATATGGATAAAAAGGAAAAACTTTTCTATACCGCGTTACAACCTCTCCTTCAGGATTAATCACGGTGGCGGTATTATAGATCTTACCTTCGCTTTTTTCAAAAATAGAACCCGGCAATAACCAAATTCCGTGCTTTTTGGCCATTGCCTGCATTTCTTGCTCAAATTCTCCGGGAATTTCCTGGGCATTGTGGGTTAATGGGCCGTAGCCACATAACTCGCTAAACACTACCATATCTACCCAGGGGTAAAGACTCATGGTAATATCAAGTTTCAGCTTCATCATTTCTACATTAGAAGCGACTGCGGAAACCTTCATTTGTATTCCTGCTATTGCAAATGGATTCATATATTTTTATTTCTTGTTTTCCGTAGAAAATATTTCCACCGGATTTTTCTGATCGATCTCTTTTAAGTTTTCAAAAAACTGATCAGCTGATATTTTTGAAAGCGTAAAATTTTACGCACTTTTTCCCCTGAAGGTCCCATTTAAAAGAATTCCAGGTGATATTTTAAGACTTAAGTATGTTTGCGTATTTGGTTTTCCAGAATTTCCAGCGCCCTGTTTAATTGCTCTTCGGTAATAACCAGGGGACATAAGATCCTTAAAACATTTTTAAAGGTTCCTGCACTTATAAGAATTAAGCCTTCTTCGGCACAGCCTTTAATAATACTGGCGCATAAATCGGTATGCGGTTTTCCCGGGTCATTATCCTTTATAAATTCAATGCCTATCATGGCACCCAATCCTCTTACATCGCCAATTTCGGGAAATTCTTTTCTGAAATTCTCCAATCTCTCTGTAATAATCTTACCTACATAAACTGCCCGCTCATTAAGCTTTTCATTTTTCATATATTGGATAGTAGCTAAAGCTGCTGCACAACAGACAGGGCTACCAATGTAGGTGCCACCAATAGTTCCGGGTAAAGCAGCATCCATAATTTCGGCTCTACCAAGTACAGCGGCAATAGGAAGCCCCGAGCCCATGGATTTTGCATAGGTACTAATGTCGGGTTGCACCCCATAATGTTGCCAGCTTGCCCAGTGACCCGTGCGGCAGAAACCGCTTTGAATCTCATCAAAAATGAGCATAACGCCGTGCTCGTCACAAAATGATCTAAGACCTTCCATATATTTTTGAGGAATTGGATTAAAACCTCCTTCACCCTGAATTGGCTCTACAATTATTGCAGCCACGCTATCAATATCTACCATACTATGCGCACTGTCTTTAAGTCGGTTGAGTTCCGTTTCCACGAACTCCTCCATACTCTGGGTTCCGTGATATTTGTAAAAATTAGGAAAGGGAATTCGGTAAACTTCGGGAGCAAAAGGACCGGAAAAGAATTTGTAATTCACCTTACTGGTGAGGCTCATTCCCATTAGCGTACGACCGTGATAAGCTTCGGTAAAACAAATTACTGCGGGTCTTTTTGTAGCCTGGCGTGCAATTTTAATAGCATTCTCTACCGCCTCGGCTCCGGTACTAATTAGCATCGCTTTAGTATGATCGCCGTGCGGAAGTATTTCTGCAAGTTCTTCACAGAGTTTTATGTAAGGCTCATAGGTGACTACATTAAAACTGGTATGCAGATACTTTTCAGCCTGCTCCTGTATAGCTTTAACTACGGGTGGAGGACAATGACCAGCATTTACAACGCCAATCCCACCGGCAAAGTCTATATGTTCTTTTCCGTCTACATCTGTAATTATTGCTCCTTTGGCCTTGCTTACGGTAGCTGTATTGAAAACACCAACTCCGTTGGCTACAATGTTTTTTCTCCTATCGTGGAGCTGCTGAGATTTTGTTTGCTCTTCAGTCATAAATATATGGTTAATCAGTTGAATGGTTAATCTAAAAAACTAGCGTACTCGGTAGAGATAGGTGTAGGGGCCAACCTTTTTTCCGCTGCTTGTTAATATACCATTTTTTTTTCGTATCCTAAGCGTCTTTTAGTCTGAAAATCAACAGGAAAGGCGGTTAAGCACTCATTTATGAAGAGAAAATCTGTATAATTTTTACTTTAGAAGATGAGCTAGAATATATTTTATTCCATTAATATTCAATAATTTATAGATTTTTGAAGTAGGAATTAAAGAGAATTATAAACCGACATATTTCAGCCAATTAAATTTTTCATAAAAAAATAAAAATTATTTTAAATAAATACTAACATAAAACTTACTCCTTAGATATAAGTTTAATTTATTGACGAAATAATTGTTTATTTCATTATTGAACTAAAGCGGTACAGCAGTTGTACTTTTTACCGGTGAGATTATAAAAGTACTTTGGGTACTTCCAATATGGTCAAGGTTGGTGAGTTTAGTAACCATAAATTCCCGGTAGGCTTCCATATCTTTTACCAGAACCTTTAAAATATAATCATACTCGCCACTAACGTGGTAACATTCCAAAACTTCAGAAAGCTTTGCCACCTCGGCTTCAAACTTTGTTAGGTAAGACCTGGAATGCTGAATAAGTTTTATCTGGCAAAAAACCATAAAATTCTTTTCAACCTTTTCGGGGGAAATAAGAGCCACGTAATTTGAAATAACTCCTTCACGCTCCAGGCGTTTAATACGTTCAAAAACCGCAGTTACAGAAAGTTCCAGCTTGTTAGAAATTTCCTTATTGGTCATTTTACTATCCTGTTGCAAGTGTTTTAATATCTGAAGATCTTTTTGGTCTAATTTCATAATGAAAATTTTTCTAAGCTGAATTTATTAAAACCTAAATATAGATTATAATTCTATCAAATATGATTTGTATAGTTTTATTTACTGAATATAATATATTCCATTGACTTTAATTCTTTATAGACTTAATTTTATATAAACCTAAAATTCAATAAACATGAAATATAAACCTGCAGATAATATTCAGGATCTTCAATATTTTGGGGAATATGGAGGCGTAAATCCTTCCATCTCCGATTCCTCTACCTATACATTTCTTTCAGCAAAAACAATGTTCGATACCTTTGAAGGAAATTCTGAAGGTTGCTACCTTTATTCCAGGCATTCCTCTCCTTCAAATTTATATTTAGGTGAGGCGCTTGCAGCAATGGAAGGAACCGAAACCGCAAATGTTGCGGCCAGTGGAATGGGCGCTATCACTTCTACCCTGCTCCAACTATGCCAGGCCGGCGATCATATTGTTTCCAGCAGAACCGTTTACGGAGGGACCTATGCTTTTATGAAGAATTTTATCCCTAAGTTTAATATTCAAACTTCCTTTGTAGATATCACCAATCTTGAGCAGGTTGAAGCAGCGATCACCAAAGACACCAAAGTCCTATACTGCGAATCTGTAAGCAATCCCTTGCTGGAAGTGGCAGATATTGAAGCATTGGCTAAGATCGCGAAAAAACATCAGCTTACTTTTGTTGTAGATAATACATTTTCCCCACTTTCCATTAGCCCAAAAGAATTGGGCGCCGATGTGGTAATTCATAGTTTAACCAAATTCATTAATGGTAGCAGCGATACGGTTGGCGGTGTAACCTGTGGCAGCCAGGATTTCATCAACGCCCTGCGCAGTGTGAACGATGGCGCAAATATGCTATTAGGCCCCACGATGGATAGTATGCGAGCGGCTTCGGTTTTAAAAAACTTAAGAACACTACACATTAGAATTAAACAACATAGCAAAAATGCCATGTTCCTGGCCGAGAAATTTCAACAAGACGGATTAAGAACAGTTTATCCGGGCTTAAAAAATCATCCGGGTCACGAGACTTTTAAAAGAATGATGAATGAAGATTATGGGTTTGGAGGCTTATTGACCATAGATGTTGGATGCCTGGAAAAAGCCAATGAATTAATGGAATTGATGCAAGAGAAAAACCTGGGTTATCTCGCGGTAAGCTTAGGTTTTTATAAAACACTTTTTAGCGCTCCCGGCAGCTCTACTTCTTCGGAAATCCCCATAGAAGAACAGGAAAAAATGGGCTTAAGCAATGGTTTAATTCGCTTTTCTATTGGATTAGACAACGATATAGAACGCACTTATAAAATGATGAAATCCTGTATGCAGGAAGTAGGAGTTTTTAAATAACTATAAGCTTTATCATACTTAAAAATAGTTCGGATTTACTGTCTAATTTATGGACAGTATTTCCGAACTTCTTCTTTTTTGTATATTCACAAAAAAATAAAACTTTGAAAAAACTACTACTCCCCCTATTACTTGCATTTTTTAGCCTTAGTGCTTTTTCTCAAACCCAAAATGAAATTCGACTTTATTACGGAATTACCGATAGTAAATTATTAAGAAGCGATGAGCTTATTGGTGGTGCCAGTTATGATATTGAAAATTCTTATGAATTTGGGTTTCGATACCTACTGGAAGTAACCGATAATTTAGCGCTGGAAACAGGACTAAATTACTGGCAGGGTGATGTACTGATTACTTCAGCACCGATGCCGGAACAAACTACTCGTACTGAAGCATTGCAAACTACTTCTATTCCTATTTTTGCCAATTATACTTTTTTAGATTATTTCTTTGTAAATGGTGGTCCGGTGATGGATTTTCAAGGTTCAGAGAGTGAATCTGTAGATCCACAAGCGGGAATTGGTGTAGGCTTTGGCCTTGGCGCTCAATATGCATTTAATAATTTCAATATATATGTAAACCCCAATTTTAGAAGATATGCGGTAATTCCTTTTGAGGAAGAAGACAATCATCAAAAACTTACCAGTTTTGGGGTACAGCTAGGGGTTGGCTATAGGTTCTAATTAATTTATAGTTTAATACAAAACTTGCTCATTTTCCTGTAAAATCGTAAAATTACAAGCGAAAGTGAAAAATTGATTAATATAAATTCAACCAAAACCTTAAAAATAGGTTTCATCATATACTTCATAGCTGAATGGAAAACCAAGACCCGTCTCAAACTGAACAAATTCCTACTAATAAAGAACTCGGTATTTGGCCGGCATTAACTCCCGTTTTTGCGCTTATTGCAATGCTTGCTTTTAATGTATTCGTGTTTGGAGACGATGCACTAAGTGGTTCCAATCAGTTTGTTTTATTATTAGGTGGCGCTGTCGCTGCTGTTGTGGGCTACTTCAATAATGTGGAATACGATAAAATGATAGATGAAGTTGCCGGGAATATTCAAAGTACGGCCGGTGCTATTCTTATTCTTTTAATGGTAGGAGCTCTGGCAGGAACCTGGCTAATTTCAGGGATTATTCCTACTATGATCTACTACGGATTACAAATATTAAATCCTACAATATTTTTAGCGGCCTGTGTGATTATTTGTGCTGTGATCTCAGTGGCCACGGGTAGTAGCTGGACCACTTCAGCAACCGTGGGTATTGCATTAATAGGAATAGCTGAAGCTTTAGGTATCTCGGTAGGGATGACGGCAGGAGCAATTCTTTCAGGGGCATATTTCGGAGATAAATTATCGCCTTTAAGTGATACTACCAACCTTGCTCCGGCAATGGCGGGAACAGATTTGTTTACGCATATTCGGTATATGACTCTAACCACGGTTCCTACAATTACCATTACACTTATAATTTTCGTTATCATAGGCTTTAATTTAGATACTACAGGAACTACAGACACCTCTGCTATCCTGGCGTCTATAGAGAAATCATTTACAATTAGCCCATGGCTTTTCCTTGTTCCGGCAATTGTAATTGCATTAATCGTTAAAAAAACCTCGCCTTTAATCGCTTTATTAGTAGGAACACTTTTAGGCGCGGTTGCTGCCCTATTCTTTCAACCGGGAATTGTAGCGCAAATTGCAGGAACTACAGATCTTAATTTTATTAGCGGTTATCGTGGAGTTATGCAGGCTATTACTGTAGACACTGCTATTGAAACCGATAATAAAAACTTGAATGACCTATTTTCTTCAGGAGGAATGGCGGGAATGCTGGGAACTATCTGGCTAATTATTTGTGCGATGGTTTTTGGCGGAATTATGGAAGCAATTGGTGCCCTGGCTAGAATTAGTAAAGCTTTACTGAATCTATTCCATACCACCTTTGGTTTATTCGCCAGTACTGTTTTTAGCTGTTTGGCTCTAAACGCCACTGCTTCAGATCAATATTTAGCAATTGTAGTTCCAGGAAAAATGTTCGCTAAAGCTTACCGCGATAAAGGTCTTGCTCCAGAAAACCTGAGTAGAGCCTTAGAAGATTCCGGAACGGTAACTTCAGTGCTAATTCCGTGGAATACCTGTGGAGCATATCACAGCGGTGTGCTGGGTGTTCCTACACTAAGTTACGCGGGCTATGCCTTCTTTAATTATTTAAGTCCGTTTATGACCTTGCTTTTTGCTGCTTTCGG
>Ga0208014_1000558_pt1 | contig 14728 bp, 15 predicted proteins | sample 25_taG_FD_184099 | JGI IMG/M metagenome (GOLD analysis project Ga0208014, IMG submission 184099) | Marine viral communities from Cariaco Basin, Caribbean Sea - 25_WHOI_OMZ (SPAdes) (version 2) | ecosystem: Environmental > Aquatic > Marine > Oceanic | place: Caribbean Sea: Cariaco Basin...
AGTTTTTCACGTAGAATGAAAATCCCCAGGAGGCGATTAACCACAGTAAGGTGGCAATAAGGGCTCCCGGCAGCACCCATTTAAAAGCAGAAGTGGGTTTTGCAGGTGCATAGCGATAGATCAATCCTATAAAATATACCACCATGGCAGCGAGAATAAGCCAGCGAAGGCAGGTTATCAAGGCGGTTATTGTAGACGGCAATGGGATTTCGTCTATGATCACGGGCCAAATTACAATGACTCCCAGGCTTATGATCACCAGGAGAATAGCACCAAAAGTAAAAAGTAAGGTGAGGGCGTTTTGTTTGATGAAGCCCCTTTCATTGTTGGTGCCATAAGCGATATTAATGCCTGTGAAGAGCGATTTCATGCCTTTATTGGAACTCCATAAACTCAGAAGGATCCCAATGGCCAGGCTCCAGCTAAGGGCACTTTGAGGTGTGGAAACAAGATCTTTTAATTGGGTCTGAATAATCTCAAAGGCCTGTTGTGGCATGACCTGTGAAATTTTTTGCAATTGGCCCTGAAGGCTCTGCGGATCCATCGCAAGGCCGTAAATAGAAACCAGTGCCCCTATAGCCGGGAACACCGCTAAAAACGCATAAAAGGCGACTCCTGCCGAAACGATGGAAACATTGTCTTCTCCTATTTGATCTTTAACTGCAAACCCGATGGATTTCCAGCCAGACGAGGAGATTTCAGTTGGTTTTTCCACTTTTCGGGTAGAATGGTAGCCTTTGCTCATTTTTCTTGTTTTTTCTGAATTTTCCTTTTTAAAATAAGAAATTCAGGCTTCAGAATTTTAAAGCTTTGCCATAAACATTTGTTAATCCTTAGGTTGTGAGTGGGTTTTATTAAATCTTCCCCTCTTTTTGAAATGACCAATGACTGAAGGTGCGGTGAAGCCGTGAATCACAATAGAGATGAGAATAATGTAGGCGGTAATGGCGTATAATTCATTCTTATGGCTAAAATAGTCGAAAGTTACAAAGGCCCAGGAGAGGTAAAAGATGGAGCCAATTCCGCGTATTCCGAAGAAACTTACGGCAAGTTTGCTTTTAAAATCCTTTTTTACGCCCCATAAGCCTATGAGACCTGCAACGGGCCGTATGACGAGCACAAATAAGAAAGCGAAAACCACCCCTTTCCAATCGGTTAGCGTGAGCATCCCGTTCATAATAGAGCCTCCAAACAAAAGGATATAGATCACCATAAAAAGGTGCTCCATTTCCTGAACAAAATCGTGAAGTTTCTTTTTGTAATCCTGATCTACCTTCTCGTAATACCTAAGGCTGAAGCCGGCGAAGAAAACCGCCAGGAAGCCGTAGCCGTGAAGCAATTCCGTCAAGCCGTAGGTCATAAAAGTAAGGGAGAGGGCAAGGAAGCCTACAAAGGTTTTTACGCCGGCGTATTTATGGATCCGGTCCATCAAATGCCCAATGAGCCATCCAATGAACAGCCCGCAAATAACCCCGATTACTACTTTCAGAAGTAATTTGTCCCACAGCCAATCTGTAAAACTGAAAGCCGCCCAGCTTCCGGCCTGCGCCACGAGTACAGCGAGATAGGAGAAGGGGTAGGCAACCCCATCGTTGAGGCCTGCTTCGGCAGTAAGTGTAAATCGAATGTCATTGGCATGTTCTTCTTCTTCCAGAGGGTCATCGAGTTGTACCTCTGCAGCAAGAACAGGGTCTGTAGGGGCTAAAACCGCAGCCAGTAACAAGCTGGACGGTAAACTGAGCAACAGGAAATACTGCCCCAGTAGGAATGCTGAAACCATACAAATGGGCATGGTAATAAAGACCAGAAGTAGGGGTTTTCTCCATGCTTTAAGGCTGTAATTGGCCCCGATCTTTAAGCCGGCACCCATGAGCGAAATGATGACGAGAGCTTCAGAAAAATACATAAGGCTTTGATCGTCCCACAAAGGATCGGGCCAGCCCAGGGGCAACCCCACTGCATACAAACCAAACCCGATAAGCAACAATAGAATGGGCGAGCTTATCTTCATCTTTTCAGAAAAGGAGGGAAGCCATGCCATAATGATGGTAGCGAAACCGAGGCCTGCAAGGATCAGGTAATGTTTTTCCATTGTTGAAAAATAGGATTTATTCTCCCTTTTTCTTCCTAAAGGAATGTTACTTCTTTAGTTACAGTTGAAAAAACAGAAAAATTTAGGAAAATGTCCTAAAAATAAATTGGATATTTTCCTAAAATAGCTAAATTTGTTTGTATGGGAACAGATGTATCACAAGAAATTAAGCGGTTTAAAGAGGTAAGGGATGAAAATAACTTTACGCAAACCGAATTTGCCAATTTACTGGGCATCAAGAATTCTACGGCCGACATTGAGAGGGGGCGTACCAAACTATCGGGAAAAGTGGTGGCCGAGTTGCTGCGTCAATTCGCTATTAATCCCATGTGGTTGTTTGGAGAAAGTAACCAAAAATACCTGCAGGTGACCAAAGGCGATATAAGTCCCAAAGTGGTGAGCCTTAACAGTGCAGAGGAAGAAAACATTGTGCTGGTTAATGTAAAGGCCGCTGCGGGTTACCCGCATAATGTGCAGGATGTTGAATGGTACCAACAATTACCGGCATTTGATATTCCCCTGCCCGAGTACCGTAATGCCACCCACAGGGGCTTTCAGGTTGAGGGAGACAGTATGTTGCCCAACTTCAGGCCGGGGGAGTGGGTTCTGGGAAAAGCTGTTCCCACAATAGAAGAAGCCAGCAATAACAGGATCTATGTGGTAGTACTTTACGATTCGGTTCTGGTAAAAAAGCTTCAGAAATTACCCGATCCTTCAAAACTGTTGCTTATTTCTTTAAATGAAGAATATTTGCCTATTGAAGTAAGGGTCAATGATATTCAGGAGTTATGGCAGGTGAATTCCAAACTCACTTTTAACCTCGATGCCCCTTCCGAAAGTAGCTTGCTGAAGCAGTTACAACAGTCGATGGAAGATCTTAAAAGTGAATTCAAAACATTAAAACATTAAAAAAACGGCCTGATTTATTTCAGGCCATTTTTCGGGATATTTTAATCCCCGGTTAAAGTTGGTTAGTGCTTGTTATTAGAGATCATCCTGGCCTCCCAGCCCCGTGTTCTCTCTGGTTTCATTTACTCCTTCTTCAACAGCTTCGCCGGTTGCTTCGGCAGCATCTTTTGTCTCCCTGCACGAAACCAGGGAAGTAGACAAAGCAAAAGAAAAGAACAGTAATAAAGCGTACTTTTTCATAATGATTGATTTAGTTAAGAATTAATCAAGTTCATCTTCCAGTTCATCACCGGCTTCTTCAATTTCTTCACCTACTTCTTCAACATCATCGGCTTCTCTCTCGGTATCACGACAGGAAATAAATCCTGAACTCATCGTGAACAGCAGTACAAATAATAGCGCAATACGTTTCATATTTTCTGGTTTTGTGGTTAATTTATTTTTGGTTATTTCCTGAAGTGGGAAACATGCCTGTTTTTTGACATTTTTGACCACTCAGTTTTTGAGGGAATTTAGTTGTCGTCTCCTATTTTGTCAATTTCCTCGTCAATTTCCTTATTGACTTCCTGGTCTATTTTCTTACCGGTGCGTTCTATGATCCCTTCACTATCTTCATCTTCCAGAGGTTCTGTTTGTTCAACCTCAACTTCTTTTTCACGTACCACTTCTCTTTCGGTAACAGTCTCGCGACAGGAGACAAGTAACGAACTTCCAAGCGCCAGAATGGCAAATAAATTTGTGATTCTCATAGTTTTTAATTTTCATTTGAGACCACCAAAGTAGTAAACTGCTGCTCCTGCACTTAATCAATTAGCAATTATTTAATAAAAAAATTAGATAATATACAAAAAACTCTTAAAAAATAAAGGATTAAATAGGATGTAAAGAAGACTTTCTTTAACTGCTTTCTTCCTTCAGTTTGAAACGGTTCTGGTTTTAATCACCAAATCCTGAAGTCAATTTTGAAGTTACAGTTCTGCTGATATCATTTTTGAAAACTCTTGACTGCTGAAGTATGAAGTTAAAATCTATACTCGCAGCAGGAAGCCAAAATCAGAGCATCTATTGGATATCCAAAAATGGCATTTTTCTACATCTCTAAAATGAGATGAAAGTGGGTTTGAAGTTTGGTGACTAAAGGAGATTTAAAAAAGAAGAGCTCTAAACTCCCATAGCTTGTAAATAAAGAGCAGGAGAAAAATGGCAGTTACTATAAATTCCATAAAAGTAGAAGCCAGTAACCCAATAAAGGAGCCCGTTGCCGCTTTAAATGCAGTACGGGAGTCGGCCTTATTGATGATCTCTCCCAAATAAGCCCCAACAAAGGGAGCTATTAAAATTGCAAAGGGGATAGGGATAAAGATTCCGGCGAAGAGGCCTATAGTTGCACCAAACATACCTTTTTTACTACCACCAAGATATTTGGTGCCCAGCGCCGGGATAGTATATTGAAGCGCAAAAATGATTATGGTGATGAGTAAGGTAATCCCAAGATAGGTGTAATTCATGGGAATGGCCGAAGTGATGTGCAGTAACAGCAGGCCTGCCCAACTTACAGGTATTCCGGGTAACATGGGTAAAAAACTTCCAAGGATTCCTACGAGCATGAGAATGGCCGCCAGTGCTACCAGAATAAGGTCCATAAATGACATTTTAGGGCTAAGATAGAGAAAGAAGCTGAACAATTAAGAACTAAAAAATTAGTTCAAACTAATCTTTTAGTTTATATTAGCTCAAGTATTGAGATGTTATGAAGCAATTGACCAAAGCCGAAGAGGAGATCATGCAGATCCTCTGGGATCTAAAAGAAGCCAACGTGGCTACAATAATTAAAGAAATGCCCGAACCCAAACCTGCATATAATACGGTTTCTACCATTGTGCGTATTCTGGAAAGTAAAGAGTTCGTGAACCACCGCAAGCAGGGTAAAGGCTATATCTATTTCCCTACCCTGGAGAAAGAAACCTATACAGATCAAAGCATGAACAAACTCGTAGACGGATATTTTAACGGGTCATTTAAAAGTATGGTGTCTTTTTTCATGAAAAAGAACAAGATGGATACTGCCGACCTGGAAGCTATCCTGAAGGAGATCAACAAAAAATAGAGAATTATGCTGCATTACATTCTACAAACCATCGTTTTTCAGTTCATCTTCCTTGTGGTGTACGAGCTGTTGTTAAAAAGAGAAACTTTTTTCAGCTATAACCGTATTTATCTGCTTGTTACCCCAATACTGGCGCTTATACTTCCTCTGCTGAAGATCTCTGCGCTGCAAAATGCCATTCCTGCTGAAAATTTTGTCATGCTTCCCGAAGTTTTTTTAGGAGAAGCGCCCAAAGCCGGTTTAGGTAATGCAGGAAGTACTATAGCTGCCAAAAATGTGCTTTTTGATCATTGGTGGCAGCTTATTTATTTTGGAGGGCTTCTCTTTAGTCTGGGGTTTTTCTTTAATAAGCTTAGGATCATTAGGCAGCTCTTTGATTTTAAACCGGTGGTGAACACTTCAGAAATGAAGGTTGTGGAGGTGCCAGATTCCAATATTGCCTGCACCTTTTACAAAACCATATTTCTTGGTGCCGGGCTTTCAGGAAAAAAGCGGGAGCAAATACTGTCGCACGAAATGGTACATGTGAGGCAGAGACATACGCTAGACCTGTTGTTCTTTGAGCTGTTGAGGATCATTTTCTGGTTCAATCCGCTTATTTACATCTATCAGTCCAGGATTTCGGCGGTGCATGAATTTTTGGCCGATGCCGGGGTAGTCAAAAATGTCAAAAAGCAAAACTATTTTCAGCAGCTGCTCAATTCGGCTTTTAACACTGAAGACATTTCATTTATCAATCAATTTTTTAATCATTCAATCATCAAAAAACGAATAGTTATGTTGCAAAAAACCAAATCAAATTCAGTTTCAAAGTTCAGGTTTTTGATCATTCTGCCGCTCATGGCCGCCATGTTGACCTATGTGGCCTGTAGCTCTTCCAAAACAGGAAATGAACAAGTTTCAACTCAACAAGTGCCGCCCCCGCCGCCTCCGCCTCCAGCCCCTGAACCTCCAACCTCTGTTCCCAAAGTAGGGCAGGAAATGCCTAATATTCCATTTGCAGTTGTTGAAGAGTTGCCTGTTTTTCCGGGGTGTGAAAGTTTTGAAACCAGAGAGAAAAAGGCTAAATGTATCACCCAAAAAATAAACCAGTTTGTAAACACTAATTTCAATACTTCTCTGGGTAAAGAATTAGGATTAACAGGTCTGAACAGGATCTATGTACAGTTTAAGATCGCTAAAAATGGAGTTGTGGAAGTGTTGGGAGCAAGGGCACCACACCCTGCACTTGAGGAAGAAGCAAGGCGGGTAGTAAATCTTCTCCCAAAAATGACCCCGGGTAAACAAAGAGGAGAAGAAGTAGGAGTACTGTATTCCCTGCCAATTAGCTTTATGGTTCCCGAAGCTACTTCTGAAGACAAAAAAGCTTCTGATAACTAGTTGATGAAGCTTAAGAATTTATTCATCATTATTATAATCTTTTCCACTAAAGCCGAAGCCCAAACTTCGGCTTTAGCCATGGCCGATAGTCTTTATGCAGTAGGAGATTATTCCGGAGCTATTCAAGAGCTTGAAAAGGTGAATTCCCAATCTGAAGCTGTGCTTCTTAAGCTGGCCCAGGCTCACAAGGCACAGGGGAATCCTGCTGCGGCTCTATCGTATTACAAGACTGTTTTGGAGGTCAACCCAAAAAAGCTGCTCACGGCCGTAGCATATGCAAGACTGTTATCTTCTACCGGAAAATTGGAGCAAGCCGACAGTATTTTTCAAGAGCTGGTGAAAAAATATCCTATGAATGCTAATTTTCATTATCAGCTGGGACTGGTAAAAGAACAGCGAAAGGATTCTACTGCAATAAAACATTATAATATTACCGTTCTGCTTCAGAAGCACCATCAACAGGCCCTGTCAAAAGTGGCAAAAAGTGAACTGGTTCACGGAAAACTGATGCGAGCAGAGAGGCTGAGTAAACAGGGCCTGGAATTCAATCCTGCCAATAAAACATTGCTTTCAATCTTAGCACAGGCTTATTACTTTCAAAAGGAATACAAACTGGCAATAGAAGAATTTGAAAAGTTAGTCGATCTCGGCGCGGGTAGCGAATTTATTCACCGTAGACTGGGAACAGCCTACTTTTATCTTGAGGATTATGATTCTGCTCTAGAACATTTTAATAAAGCGCTCCATTACGGGCCTCAGAATCATTCCACCCACTACAGCCTTGGGAAACTCTACGCCTTAAAGGGAGAATATAAAAACTCTGAAGTACATCTCTTAGAGGCAATCCTATTAAAAGATGTACTTCTTGACGAAGAGTTTACCAGTCTTGGACTTACCTATAAGCTTTCTAAAAAGCCAAAACAGGCGCTGACCTACTTTAATAGAGCTTTGGATGAAAATCCCGATAATGAGCGGGCCATGTTTGAACGGGCCATAGCTGCCGATTCTTACTATGAAGATCTGGAAACCAGGATGAACTATTACCAGGCCTACCTTGACAGGTTTGGGGAATATGGTAATCCTCAACTTATCAGGTTGGCCGGGCAACGGATTAAAGATATCAGGGAAGAAATGCATTTGGAACCTGCTACATCTGGTGAACAATAGGTTTTTTCGGCAAGCCCCTTAATTTCACTGCTTTTGGATTGAGTTTAAGTCCCGAATGAAGAAATCTTAATCCTTAATATTCTGTGACAGAAAACAGACCAATACTTTCTATTCTTGATAATTGAAATTAATTTCTTAAACCGTACAACACTAATTAGGGAAGTTTAGGCAGAGGGGGAAATAAAAGGTTTTGAAAATGGCATTTTTGAGAGGGAATTCTTTTAAAACTTAAAATAATTTCATTAATTTAAGTTGCTGAATTAAAGTAATTTACAAATGAATAATATACCAAAGAACTGGAAGCTCGTAGAAGATTATGACGGCAACTTTATTTATGAAAATATTGGTGCAGAATTCCAGATTTCCATAGACTTTACAGAGCAATTACAGCCTCCTTATTCAATTTATTTTAACCAACTTCAAGGCACCTTCACAAAAATCGGAATTGAAGATGGTGCATACTCCACTCATGCTTTTAGTGAAACTGAAGCTTTACAAAAGGCAGTTGAAATGATGGAATTTATAAATAGAAGAGCTGCCCCAGCCCAATCGGTTTAACAACGGAATTGGATCAACTAATTAAATCTTTTGATTTGAGATCATCAAAAATGAGATGGTCCACAGCTGAACTTTCTTTTTTTCTTGAATAAGGAAAGAAATCCATTTTTTCTATCACAGCCGCTGCTCGTAAATCTCCGGAAAATTTCCCGGTGTAACAGGTCATTCGCACTATCACACCATCAGGATGACCGTGCGCCTGAGCTTCAAAAACTCCATATAGATTTAGACTTCCCGGAATTAGTTTTACAGATAACTCCTCCTCAACTTCACGCATTAATGTTTCCTCGTCTGACTCTCCCTCTTCTCTTTTTCCTCCGGGAATATACCAAGTGTCTTTTCCCAGACTTAAGGTCATAAGGATTGTGTTGTTCCGGATGTGAATATAGGCGAGTTTATCGATGATTTTTTTCATTTGAACTTATACGGTTTGGTAATTTTAACTAAAATGTTTTAATATATTTTTTTATGGTGGAAAGCTTTTTGCGTTTAAGAGTTTAAATACTTTTTTTATGGATGTACATACCCCCCAACAGCGGTCAAAAAACATGCGAGCCATCAAAAGCAAGAATACCAAAATGGAGGTGAAACTCGCCAAGGAATTATGGAGACGAGGTTACAGGTACAGAAAAAATAATAAAGATGTGTTTGGAAAGCCTGATTTAACTTTTAAAAAATTAAAAATAGCCATATTTGTAGATGGAGAATTTTTCCATGGTAAAGATTGGAGTACTCAGAAGTATAGAATAAAATCCAACCGAGAATTCTGGTGGAAGAAAATCGAAGGAAACATTGCCAGAGACAAAAAAGTCAATGCCCAACTGCGAAATAATGGTTGGAAAGTTTTACGTTTTTGGAGCAAGGAAATCCATAAAGAATTCGAAATTTGTCTCAAAAAAATTGAAGAAGAAATTAAAAAGTCAAAAATGCTGAAGTATTCTGAAGTTAAAGAATTATTAAACATAAATGTAACTAAGCCAGAGCAGACAGAATTGGCATATCTCACACATTATCTGCAATCACAAGGGAATGCTTCTGCTAATCATTTTAAAGAACCCGCTACAGAATACATTAAAGATTCTGATTTTGATCTTCAGGTAAATGAAAAAGATCCAAATCAAATCACTATTCCAATTAAATGGGATGTTCCTTATCCTCCTCCAAAAAAACCTAAATTTAAATTTATTGACCTATTCGCGGGAATAGGAGGTTTCAGATTAGCATTTCAGAAACTTGGTGGAAAATGTGTTTTTACCAGTGAATGGAATCATTTTGCACAGAAAACTTACGAGGCCAATTTTGGAGAAGTCCCTTTTGGAGATATTACCAAAATAGATGAAGAAAATGTTCCCGATCACGACATCTTAATAGCAGGATTTCCATGCCAGCCATTTTCGATTGCAGGTGTTTCAAAAAAGAATGCCCTGGGGAGACAGCACGGTTTCAAAGACGAAACTCAAGGCACTCTATTTTTTGATATTGTAAGAATTCTTGAGAAAAAGAAACCTAAAACTTTTCTTCTCGAAAATGTAAAAAACCTTGTATCCCATGATAAAGGTAAGACTTTCATTGTTATACGGGAAGCTTTAAAAGAATTGGGTTATAATATTCATTACAAGGTTTTAGACGGAAAATATTATGTCCCTCAACATCGAGAAAGGATTTTAATAGTGGGCTTTCGAGAAGATCTTTTTAAAGGAAAAGAGGAATTTGAATTTCCCGAAAAAGAAGAAGTTCCTTACGTTCTTGAAGATATTCTCAAAAAAGAAGTGGAAGATAAGTACACGCTTTCAGATAAACTGTGGAAATATTTACAGGATTATGCTGCAAAACACAAAGCTAAAGGAAATGGTTTTGGCTTTGGCCTGGCTAATATGGACGGGGTTACTCGGACTTTAAGTGCAAGATATTATAAGGACGGATCTGAAATTCTTATTCCACAAGAAGGAAAAAATCCTCGAAGACTTACACCCAGAGAATGCGCCAGATTACAAGGATACCCAGACAATTTTTTAATTCCAGTCTCAGACAATCAAGCTTATAAACAATTCGGAAATTCAGTAGTTTCTCCATTAATGGAAGCAGTAGGAGAAAACATAGTTATAGAAATTGAAAAATTAAATGGAAGAAATTCTTCAGAAAGCGATCCAGTGCGTTCAGGAGTCACAGACGGCCTATTGTAAATTCATAACGGCTAACGACACTGGCAGTACTGGTGGTCATCAATCCGGTTATCATATTTCAAAATCCGCATGGTCCTTACTTTTCGAAGAAGAAGGACAGAAAGGAGCGAACAAAGATAAGTTTGTTACTATAAAATGGCAGGATGATTTTGAAACAGAAAGTCGTTTTATTTATTACGGAGTAGGAACCAGAAATGAATATAGAATAACCCGTTTCGGAAAAGGATTTCCGTTCCTAACTGATGATAATGTCGGAGATCTCCTAGTGCTCTGTAAAATAGGTAAAGAAAATTATCAGGCATACGTACTACAGACTGATGATGACATGGAGGATTTCTTTTCCGGAGTTGGAATAACTGCCAGTGAAGTAAATCAAATAATTCCCAATCAATTAACAGAGACAGCGGAAGAGAAATTGCTGTATTGCTTCAGAGAATATATTTCTACTCTCAAAGTAGATTTTCCTACAACCACTGAAATGGCACTCAGATCGCGCACTTGTTTTCTAAAAGCGCATGGATTTACAGAAGACCTTATCAGACGAAGTCCCGACAAACAAATAGTTGAATGGATTAAAGCAGAGTATCAACTTTTTCGAATGCTCGAGAATGATCGATACAATCATTACATAGAAAAACCATTTGGTGACGTGGAAAAGTTGGTGACAGCTGCAAATAAAATACTTAATAGGAGAAAGAGCCGGGCAGGTAAATCTTTGGAACATCATCTCGATGAAATTTTCGGAATTTTTCAATTGAGATATGACACCCAGGTTAAAACAGAAGGAAATAAGATACCAGATTTTATTTTTCCAGGAGGAGATGAATACCACAATCCACAATTCGATCAAGATAAACTCATTTTTCTTGGAGCCAAAACAACTTGCAAAGATCGATGGAGACAGGTTGTAAACGAAGCAGACAAAATTCCTGTAAAACACCTTTTTACACTCCAGCAGGGAGTAAGTCGCAATCAAATGGCAGAAATGACAGCTCAGGGGGTTCGACTAGTAGTGCCTGAAGAAAATAAGAAAGCATTTGCCCGTGATCTCAGAGACGAAATTCTTTCCCTGGAGAAATTTGTGGGTATAGTAAGAACAAAGCAGAGTATATGATTATTCTATTTACCATAGATTCGATTCTTCCATGTCACTAAAAACAAATTAACTTAAACCTTATACCTAAACCGTCATCGAGAATAACCTCGTCTCCGGTTTATTTCTTTGAAGCAACAGGTCAAAAGCCATACAGATGTTCCTTATAAAAGGACGTCCCGATTCTTTGACAATTAGTTTCTCATCTCCGAATTCCAGGAGGCCGTCGGCTTCCATTTCTTTCAGGCTGATGAGGACTTCAGGAAGTTCCGGAAATTTCATAACGTCGTCTTTCCATGATGTTTCGAGGTTGCACATAAGATTAAGGATGTGCTGTCGCATTTTTTCATCTTCCGCAGTGAGAATATGTCCGCGGTAAAGAGGTAGATCGCCTTTTTCAAGGATCCCGTAATATTCTTCAATGGTCTTGACATTCTGGGCGAAACCGCTCCAGCTGTCACTAATAGCCGAAACTCCCAGGCCAATCATCACTTTGGTCTTTGAAGAGGTGTAGCCCATAAAGTTGCGGTGCAGCTTGTTGCTTTCCATCGCCTTGTACAGCGTATCGGTCTTTAGAGCAAAATGATCCATGCCCACTTCTACATATCCGGCTTCGGCAAGTAATTGTTTGCCCACCTCGTACATTTCGCGTTTCACAGCGGCTGTTGGCAAATCTTCATCCTTAAAACCACGCTGCCCGTTCCCTTTTATCCACGGCACGTGCGCATAGCTGTAAAAAGCAATCCTATCGGGCATCAGCTCTTTGGTCTTCTCTATGGTTTCCCTCACGTGGTCTACAGTCTGAAATGGCAGACCAAAAATAAGGTCGTGCCCTACAGAGGTGTAGCCAATTTCCCGGGCGCCTTCAGTAGCATTTTTTACATTCACAAAAGGCTGAAACCTGTGAATAGCCCGTTGCACCTCAAAATTATAATCCTGCACCCCATAGCTCACCCGGTCAAACCCCAGGTCATAAAGTAACTGCAGGTGCTCCTGTTTGGTGTTGTTGGGGTGACCTTCAAAGCTGAAATCGGTTTCCTCTGCCCGTACAGCTTTTTCGAAAAGTCCGTCGAGAAGGATCCTAAGGTTTTCCGGAGAAAAGAACGTGGGCGTTCCTCCACCCAGGTGTATCTCCTTTATCACCGGCTTTTCCTCCAGCAGGTTCACATACATGTCCCACTCCTCAAGTACCGCAGCGATGTACGGCGATTCCACTTCGTGGCGTTTGGTAATGCGTTTATTGCAACCACAAAAAGTACACAGGCTCTCGCAAAAAGGCAGGTGGATGTAGATACTTATCCCCTCTTCGCTGTTGCTCTCCAAAAATGACTTTTTTAGTCGCCCTTTATATTGTGCTACCGTAAATGCAGCTTCGTTCCAGTAGGGCACCGTGGGATAACTGGTATACCTGGGGCCGGGAACGTTGTATTTCTGAATTAAAGAAGTGCTCATACCTTTTAATTTAGTTGCAAAAGTATAGGGCATATCTGGGTTATAACATGATTTTAATCAGGTCATAAATGTCTGAATTACATACCTCTTTAAAATGGCATTTTCTGAAGGATTTTTTCTGAAGGATTTGTCAGGCACCAACCTGTCCCGATGCTTCGGGAGGTTCAGGTTCACGTTTTTCCGAAGACCAGATCTAAGTGATTCTGAAATAAATTCAGAATGACGTCGATTTTAGGTTCTATTTTAAACAAGAAATCACCTCGTGACCTACATATCTAAAATACCATTGTCAGCGGGTTATTTTGAAAAAAAAGGATAAGAATTTCCATTTGAATATTGTTCTGTTCTTTTTTGCATTGCCCAAAAAAGAACCAAAGACGTTAGGCTTACGTAAATTGATCTAAATTTTTCGGTCTATGTCTAAATTTTTTGAACTCGCGGGAGAAATTGTAGAACGAGAATAACAAAGAATGCTCAAACAGCAGAAAATTTAAACGCCATCTCTCTTCAAATTTCATGATCAATTTTCGATAGGCCGGTAACATGATTTCCACATTTATTCTCGGGGAGATTCTTTTTCGTAAGTGTAGTGCTCCCCCGGCGTTAAAAATTTTTGAAAGCTTGTCCTGAGCAAAGTCGAAGGGCCTTGGAGAAAATTTAGCCGGGGGAGTACGGTTCTAATTTTGCGGGAGCAAAATTGGAAACACCTATCAAAAAAGTGTCCTTTTTTTGGTTCCTTTTTTCTGCATCCGACGACCGCAGGGAGAGGAATGCACAGCAAAAAAATGAACAATTATGAATAAAATGGAAACTTTAATGACCGAAGGGAAACTTCTTAATTGCAAATAATTCACAAAGACCTGTTCAGATTGATAAACATGATCAGAGAAAGAAACTTACCTCTCAAAAATGTCATTTCTGAAGGTTCTTTTCTGTGAGGTATTTCCAGTAACGCTTTGGGAGGTGCTGCACATGCAACTTAGAATTTGCCCTGCTTTTGATGTTAGTGCTGGTAAAATACTGATTCCACAACTGCTGAAAGGCTATTTCTGAAGTATGAAAGTAAGCCTCAGGTGCGCCCGAAATTCCTATGGCGGGATCGAGATCCAGGGTGATAAAATTTATGACTGAAAGATTCCAGGCGATGCCGAAATTCCGTTTTAGATCATAGATGATCCACTTTTGATCTGCATACCGGTTCTTAAAATGGCTTTTTATAAGCGGCAGCACATTGAAATCGGGTTCAATGGCAGCAAAGTACACCTCATCTTTGGTCAGCCTGAAACGCACAAAGGCTTCCATGCGATGTTTCTCCCGGCCGACTTTCTTAGCTGCCTGTGCGACTTTAAGAACTGCAGGATGGGAAAAATCCCGGTCTACCGGCAGATTTTCAGCAAGGATGTAGCGAACCATGCTGAACATCTGCATTTCCATCCCAGCTATTTCACTTAAAAAAGCCCATTTTAGATCCCTAAGCCCGGCGGGTGAAGCTTTTTTCTTCAGGGACGTCCACACGCGTTTGGCTTTTTCAGGCTCTGTGATCACTTCCCTTGATTCTGAGAATAATTCTTGCCCGGCCTGTCCCATTGGCGGTTTTATATCTACTACTTTCAGCTTTTCTTCATAGGCGGTGAACACGCAGCAAAGAAAGCCTTCCAGTGTGCCGTCATAAGTAAGTACTGCCGGCTGTTCCATCTAAAAAAGGCTTAACTGGGTTCCAATCTCCTTCCTGAACTTCCCCGATGAGGTCTTTAAAATGACATTTTTGAGATACTCGCTGGAAGGTT
>Ga0208014_1000564_pt1 | contig 14656 bp, 11 predicted proteins | sample 25_taG_FD_184099 | JGI IMG/M metagenome (GOLD analysis project Ga0208014, IMG submission 184099) | Marine viral communities from Cariaco Basin, Caribbean Sea - 25_WHOI_OMZ (SPAdes) (version 2) | ecosystem: Environmental > Aquatic > Marine > Oceanic | place: Caribbean Sea: Cariaco Basin...
TAGTAGTGATACCTCATTTAATGAAAGACGGGGTATCGCTATTTTTTTGTATTGTACCTCTACTTTCTTTAAGCTATTTTTGCTTCTTTTTGAGCGCATAAAAACCCTTGCTGTGGTATTAAACAACAGCAAGGGCTAATAGTTGAGTCAATAGAATGAATTGTCTAATATGATACTTTATTACTCGCTGACAATAAATGTCATTGAGTAATTACCTATCATACTGAGATTTTTCTAAGTTGTTGATTTTATTGTTGCTGAAAAAGAGGCGAAAATAATTACCTATCATACTACAGAAATTAAAATCATCTAATAATGCTGATTTTTAGTAATTACCTATCAGACTGAAAAAATACTTGGAAAATATTGAACTACGTGAACACTCATTCTTATTCAAAATGAACGCTTAGATATTTTAAATAACTCTTTGTTTTAATTGTTCCAATAATGTCTCTTATGGAAAGAAGCATGGTTCCCTAGTGAGGACTTGAATACTAGGCTGCGGGCTAATGGTATCATCGTCTCAACTTGTTGAGATAGTCACAGTGTACCTACCAGACATATTCTAGGGTTTGTTTGTAGTGGTCAACTAATTTTAGACGCCGGATAAGATGTTCTGATTCTTCGACTATTTTAGCAAATCAGCGTCATTAAACTGACATTTCAATATCCTACAATCTGGATTCCTAAATGACTATCAGTAGAATTCATAAAGATGACCTCCAAATCCTTGCTAATCTCAGCAATAGCTTCCTTATCTATTTTGAGTCATGTTGCAACAGCAGCGATAGAGTATCCAGCTACTCTTGAATCTCACGCAATACTGCCTGCTAAAACTTTTATCGCTGCACCTTTTGATGCCCCTGATGACCTAAAAGTTAGCGGTAAATATACGACAGGTCAATATGTCAGTGAAGTAGGTAGTGTTGAGGGGAAATCATACAATCGTTCAACAGGTGTGAGCTTGCCGTTCAATGGACAACCTGTACAAGGTAACTCTGGCATTAAGTATACGGACGATGGTACATACTGGATATTGACTGACAATGGTTATGGCAGTAAGGCTAATTCACCTGATGCGATGTTGTTTATCCGTCAATACCATATTGACTGGAATACAGGGATATTTAAGCCAATTAAAACCATATTTTTCAATGATGCTGATCATGTAATGACGCACCGTATTGTCCATGAAGGGACTGATAATCGCTATTTAACCGGTGCTGACTTTGACCTCGAAAGCTTCCAGTTTATCGATGGGGATATCTGGATAGGTGAAGAGTTTGGACCTTGGCTGCTTCAATTCGATAGCAAAGGTAAGTTAAAATCAGTACATGACACGGTGATCAATGGCGATATAAAACGCTCTCCTGATCATCCTGCGCTTAAACTAGCAGGGGCACCTGATGGTGACACGCCAAATTATGAAACCAAGCGTTCAAAAGGGTTTGAGGGTATGGCTTCTTCACCTAATGGGCATTATTTATATCCTTTATTAGAAGGAGCCATATACGACCATGAGACTAAGGCGTATGAATCGGTAAACGGACAGAACTATCTGCGAATCTTAGAGTTTGATACTAAACGCAAGCAGTATACGGGTAAAAGCTGGAAATATGTCTTAGACAGTAATGAGTATGCTATTGGTGATTTTAATATGATTGATGATACTTACGGTCTGATTATCGAGCGTGATAATTTAGAGGGCACATCAGATCGAGCGTGTTCTAATAACGCTCAAGACACCACTAAGTGCTTTGAAAATCCTGCCGACTATAAGCGTGTTTACAAAGTGGCACTCGATCAAAACAGTGATATAGCACGTAAGGTAGCTTACATTGATCTGATGAGTATTGAAGATCCAAAAAGTGTGTCCAAAAAGCCATTGGTCAATAGTAAGCTTACGTTTCCATTTTTCACTATTGAAAACGTTGATATCGTAGATTCGAGCCACATTGTGGTCGGTAATGACAACAATCTACCCTTTTCATCGAGTAGACTCCCTAACCAAGCAGACGATAATGAGCTAGTGTTGCTAGAGGTGAAGGATTTCTTAGCAGCTAAATAATGGTCAACTAACTTTACCCAATACCTCAACATCTATTATAAACACTCATAAAATGTGAGCGTTTATTTTTGACTAGTAAAAGACAACACAATCGCATCTGCTACTCATAAGAAGAAACGAGGTAGTGTTTTTAAATATGCCTCTGTAAGGCTTAGAACCTACCTTGTCTAGATAAGAAATATAGAGAGTATGCTTACTTTTATCTAATAGCTTTGTTTCGATAGTGCCGCACACTCAAACTTGGGATATTTTAGATAGATAACTAGCGGAAATTTTTTAGGTATAACTCAAGGGAACCACTTATAGCAGACTATTTTAGGAGTTTATGTTTATTAGAGGGTCAACTAAAGAGCAATATGATAGTAATTACTTATCATACTATATATCTATAATTCGACTTGCTGCAATTGATATTTAAACATCAGAAAAAACGTTGGTTAACTATCTCTAAGCGCTATCTTAGTGTAGTGAGCATGCAGTAGAGCCTTTACCTCCTTGCTAGTTGCAATTTTACCTTCCTCAAAGTCTTTGAAAATATGATGAGTATCTGGGTTAATAGGAATGTTATCGACTGCAAAACTGGCTAAAGTAGAAGCGTTTATACGGCGTCGCTTTTCTATCTCTTTTTGACTTACTAGAATAGGACGATCATCAATAATTGACGTTTTAGATTTAGAATCTTCCATACTACCCCCTATCAGTAATAATAAATTTGCTCAGCAAGTTATATAATCTTTCTCTTACTGATATGATTTATATAAACTGAATAGCTCATCAATAGTGTGATAAAAACTACCATCATCTACTCCAAATACATAATCAAAAAATATTTTGGCCATCGCAGACTGAGGATGGCTAGAGTCACGATAAGCGCTATTGTAAGACCAACTACCACTATATACTTTACCGAATACTCTTTCTATATTACCAGAAATAGAGTTTGAAGCATGTCTTCGAGTAATATCTGGTTTCTGCACGTATGCAGCAGCATTTTTAACAGACTTCCAAATTATATAATGCATGGTTGATGCAGAGCATTCAGCTAAACATGTTCTGAAAACACTAACTAGCTTGTCGCCAATAGACGGTGCTAAGTTGTTTGGTTTTGATCTAGTAATCAGATAGCTTGCACTCTCTTAGCTATATCTGCTGACACACAAAAATCTATGATTTTTAGGGCAGAGTGCTTGATTATCTGTTTCACATAAAAATTAAAGTTACCTTCTTCGAATGCACTCCTATTTATTGCGCTCAGAAGACCCTCATAAAAATCGGGCGCAAAGAATTCAGAGACTCCGGTTGGGCGCCTCTGAACTCGAGAAGGATTTAAAAAGCCGGCTGAACTGTCGGCCTTGTTGCATTGAGTTTAAGGTTTCAGTTCTAGCTCGGCGTTGGCAAAGTCATCCGAATTAGAATTGAACGCCTATTCTTTGCCGTCGTCGAGCGTCACTTTCTTGCCATCGTCGTACTGTTGTACTACTACAGTCTTTCCCTGAACCTGGCAGCGGGCGATGGCGTATGGAGAGAGTTCGGCGCCAAAGTCACGGTAGGCCCAGCGAACCAAAGATGCAGACATGATAATGAGTACTGGTATCATCGGTAGTGCTACCAGGATAGTGGAGGTCTGAACCGCTTTGAGGCCGCCAACGGATAGCAGCCCTACACCAACCAAGGCAAGCATAATGGTCCACAAGATACGATTCCATCTGGCTGGCTCTTCATAACCGGTGAGTTCCTTAGTGCAGATAGATGCCAGCATGTAGGCGGAAGAATCTACAGTTGTGGCCAGAAACACAAAGCATAGCAGTGTGAATAACGGGATTACCAACCATGCTACTGGCAAGGTTTTCAAGATCGCTACGACTGTTGCCGGTATGCCATCGCTGCTCAAAATCGCCTGCAGATCGACTGCACCACTAAGTTGCAGGTCAATAGCATAACCGCCCCAGATTGCAAAGAAGGCCCAGCAGCCGAGGGTACCCCAGACTACGCCATTAACGATTATGTTCTTAATGGTACGACCACGCGAGATACGTGCTACAAACAATCCCATCATAGGCGCGTAAGCGATCCACCAGGCCCAGTAGAAAATAGTCCAGCTCTCGGGGAAGCCACCCTTTGCCACTGGATCAGTCCAGAAGTTAATGCGGAAAAAATTATCTAAGAACAATCCTACACTGTTAGTCCAAAGGTTCAACAGGAAGATCGTTGGCCCCACAATCAAGACAAAAAATAGCAGCAGAAAACCTAGCGCCGCATTGATATTTGATAGCGTCTGAATTCCCTTGTTCAGACCGTTATAAACACTCCAGGCTATCATCGCGGTCCAGGCGGTCAGGATCCCCATCTGCAATCCAAACGAATCTGCCAGTCCGAACATCTCCTGAAAGAGGGCGGACACCAAAGGCACGGAAAGTCCTAGAGAGGTTCCCACACCACCGACTATAGAAAAGATCACAACGACGTCGATCAGCTTGCCAATAGGACCGTCGACTGCGTTGCCGAGTATACCGCGGCAGGCTTCGCTGAGGCGCAATACATTGACCTTGCGTACGTATAGAACATACGCCATAGGTAGGGCGGGCATCAGATACAGCGCCCAGGGCACTACGCCCCAATGGAACATCGGATACATGGCGGCCCATTCGGCTGCCTCAGTGGTGCCGCCTTCGATACCCAAAGGCGGGCCTGACAAGAGGTAGAGCGGTTCTACAAAGGCCCAGTTACAGATTGAGATGCCGATTCCTGCACAGAACAGCATGGAAATCCAAGGAATGGTCCTGAACTCTGGCTGCTCGTCGGGTGCGCCCATTTTGATCCGCCCCAGAGGGCCGTATGCAAGCCAGACCATAAAAAAGAAACTGCCGATTCCGGTTAGTAAATAGAGCCAACCGAAGGTGCCGGTGAACGAACTTAAAAGTCCATCAACAGCGGCTTTTCCCGCCTCCGGATATAAAGCAAGAGGAATGCTTGCAGCTAAAATAGCAATTAGCGAAGACCAGAAAATTCCCGGGTCGATCGTTAATTTTTTGTTTTTTTGAACGGTATTCATTACCTTTACCTCACACATAGTCCTTTAGGGAGGGGTACCTCAAGTTTTATTTATTATTGCTTGAGGTGATTATTACCGGCACTGTCAATTATTGATAACTTATGTTTTTCTAATATTTAAAAAATCGTTTCAATAAAAATGTGTGTGAACCGGTAGAAAAAAGCTACTGTTGTAATCGAACCAAGGCATCGGCAGCGACTACACCTTTACCTTTAGGACGTACCATCAAGGGATTGATATCCAGTTCGGTAATACTGTCCCAATGATCTATGGCAAAATCAGCTACGGCCATAATGGCATCTACTACGGCTTCCAAGTCGCCTTCCGGGCGGCCTCGAAAACCCCGCAGCAAAGCGCTGCCTTTGAGTGATAGAACAGCCGTACTAGCTGCTTCGCGGGTAATTGGCAGCAGCAAGGTTGCACTGTCGTTGAGCAGGTTGACTAAAATACCGCCAGTACCCACAATCAGTGCAAGTCCAAACTGTTCATCTCGTTTAAGGCCAATGATCAGCTCGCCAACAGAGTCTGAAATCATAGGTTCGATCAGAAAGCGAGCATCGGCGAGCCCCTGTTCGGCTAGGCGGCTTGCCATTAACTCAACGGCGCTGGCCACGGCGCTGCCATCTTTAAGGTTGAGCATGACGGCCCCGGCCTCGGTCTTGTGAGCCAGCCTGTCGCTGACGCCTTTCATCACCACCGGGTAACCAACTTCGTCTGCTGCTTCTACCACATCCGCCTTGTTTACACAGCGACCGCCAGGTAGTTGCAGGCCATAGAGGCCAAGCAGTTGCTTAGAGGCCCACTCATCTAGCATCTTGCTCTTGCCTTCCACCAATAAAGGCCCGCGCAGAAGTAATTGCTCAGGGGCATCCATTGCGGCTACTTGACGGCGGCGCTCGCCATAACGCACAAGCCGTGCCAATGCTGCAACACCGTCTTTCAGACTTTGCAATGGTGCAATACCAGCTTTCACTAACCGCTGACGAGCGTTCTCCGGCATTAGCTCACTGAGGTTAGAAATCACGGCGCAGGTCTTGGGGTGGTTGGCGTGAGCCGCAATTAAAGAGTCAACCGCCACTTGCCATTCGTGATCGTTACCAATACCCTGTTTGGGGAAGTCTAACGCTAATACGGTAACGTCATAGTCGCCTTCCATCATAATGCCAAATACCTCGGTACAGGCTTCAAGGTTGCCCCAAATGGATGTGTTGTAGTCTAGGGGGTTGGAAAAACTGGCAAAATCGGGTAACCATTCACCTAGTTTTTGTTCCTGTACCTTGGATAAGCTTGGCAGCTGAAGCTTATAGTGATCCAGACTATCGGCTAGCATGGCGCTATCACCGCCAGAGCAGGTCAGCACGCCGATACGATCCCCTTTGGGAAGTTCGCACAGAGAGGCAATTTTTAGGGTTTCAAGCAGTTCAGACAAAGAGTGCACACGAAGGATGCCCAGCCTATCGAACATTGCCTGATACATGTCATCAGAGCCCGCTAAGGAGCTGGTATGACTCATGGTCAGCTGAGTGCCGATCTCTGAAGTGCCTGCCTTGAGCACTACCAGAGGAATGCCTTTATCCAAAGCCTTCAGGGCAGCGCGGCTGAATATTTCAATGTCTTTTAGCCCCTCGATATAAAAACCAATCGCAGTTACACGATCGTCTTCGAGCAGTGGTTCGATATAGTCGCCTGCGCCTAACACCGCCTGATTGCCAACGCTGATTACATGGGTGATTGGAAGTGAGCGGTCGTGCATGGTCAGATTCAGCGCTACGTTACCGCTTTGGCTGATGATAGCGACGCCTTTATCGGTACGCTCACCACAAAGGCGGTCCGGCCATAACGCGACGCCGTTGGTAAAATTTAGCAAGCCATAGCAATTGGGGCCCACTAATGCCATATCTCCGGCCGCTTCTATCAGTGAGTCTTGCAGTTCCTCGCCATTGTTGCCTACCTCAGCAAAGCCAGCGGCGTAACAAACCACGCCGCCGCACCCACGTTTATTCAGGTCGGCGACGGCTTGAACCGTCAGCTTAGCGTTGATGGATACGAACGCTGCGTCAGGAGTGCCAGGTAAATCAGCAATGCTGGCGAAACAGGGTATATCAGCAATTTCGTCGTACTTGGGATTAACTACCCATATTTCGCCATCAAAGCCGATATCTCGAGTGTTTTGGATGGGGAGTGCTAGGTTAGAACCGCCAATAAATACAATACTGCGCGGTGAAAGCAGTCGTTGAAGATTTTCTTGTTTTGTCATGATTAGAAACCTTATAAGCCCAAAAAAAATAGTTAGGGCGCGCTCGTGTGCGCCCTATGGGACTTACCAACCAGTGTAAATATCGAGGCCACGCTTCTTAATTTGGCCGCTGATAATAACACGTTGGATTTCTGAAGTGCCTTCCCAGATACGGTCGACTCGGGTGTCACGCCACAAACGCTCAACCGCTTGTTCACGCATATAACCGCGACCACCCAGAATTTGTACAGCCTTGTCGCAAACTCGGCCCACCATTTCGGAGCAATACAGCTTCAATGCTGCCGCTTTGGCGTGATTAAGCTTGCGATCGCTGGTCTGGTCGATTTCCCAGCTCAATCGGTAGAGCATGGACTTGGCGGCCATGATTTCGACGCCCATATCAGCAAGCATGAATTCGATCGCTTGAAAGTTATTAATCGGTTGGCCAAATTGGATGCGTTCGGCGGCAAACTTGTTTGCTTCTTCAGCGGCTCGAATGGCGCCACCAACGCAACGGGCGGCTATTCCTAGGCGTGCTTCAACAAACCAATCCTTGGTCATATCGTAGCCTTGGCCGATTTCGCCTAGAATTTTATCTTCTCCAACAATCACGTCGTTGAAGATGTACTCAGGGTGCTTGAACGCAAAATGGTGGGTATAAAGCGGTGTGCGTTTGAGCTCTACACCAGGCAAGTTCTTTTCAACAAAAAATACGGTGGGTTTGGTTGAATCACCATCTACGTGAGCGTGTACTAGAATATAATCGGCAATGTCTCCGATGGTTACGAACCACTTCTCACCGTTGATTTTCCAGCCACCCTCGACCTTGTCTGCACGGGTCATGCACTGAGTTGGGTCAGAGCCGGCATCGGCTTCAGTAATGGCGTAGGCGTCGCGACGTTTGCCCTGACAAGTCGGGATTAAATATTCTTCTTTTTGCGCCTGAGTAGCGAAGCGCATGGGATAAGAGGGATACCAAAGCGCGTCCCAGATGGCGCCAGTGGCTTTGCCTAGTTGCTCGTTGAGAATGGTCTGTTCAAAGATACTAAAGCCTTGGCCGCCGTCTTCCTTGCTGTGGTTTGGTGCGTTAAAGCCCCACGCCAATGTGGCATCAATAATCTTTTGGTGGGTTTCACGGCTGATGCCGTCATTTTCTTCACACTCCATTTCATGAGGGAAGAGAACGGTTTCGGTAAACTCTTTGGCTTTTGCTTGCAGTTCAAGATGCTCTTTGGAAAGATTAAAATCCATTGTAAAGTCTCCAGGGAATGTTAGTGTTGCTGATTACGTGCCGTTTGTTTACGGGCCTAAACTCCTATTAACTCTACGCAGGAGTGCAAGAGTGTGGTTGACCAAAAACGACGTATTTATCGTGAAATACGACAATGAGCGGTGTCGTTTTGTGGCGTAAAATCTGTTCTGTCGTTTTGGTGCATTTTTATGACGATTTTGTGCAATGGGTATATCGGGCTTTGCGCTAAGGTAGTGGCAATGGAACAACCAATACAAAAACAAACTATGGATTGAACAATATGTCAGTGTCTGTACATACCGAACACAGGGGCTCATCGTTATTAATCACCTTGAATCGCCCCAAAGCTAACGCGATTGACTGCGCCACAAGTCTTGAGCTTTACGAAGCCTTGGCTGAATTTGAGCAGAACCCTTCTCTTCAGGTCGCGATTATTACTGGAGCCGGCCAGCGCTTTTTTTCAGCGGGCTGGGATCTTAAAGGCGCCGCCGCGGGGGAAGCGGTAGATGCTTACCACGGCCCTGGTGGTTTTGCCGGGCTGACCGAACTTTTCAGTCTGACCAAGCCCGTTATTGCCGCCGTTAACGGCATGGCAGTTGGTGGTGGTTTTGAACTGGTTTTGGCCTGCGATTTAATCGTGGCAGCTGACCATGCTCAGTTCTTCCTAACCGAAGCACAGATTGGTATTGTCCCTGATTCAGGTGGCGTGTTTCGTCTGCCCAAGCGGTTGCCTCGAGCAGTTGCTATGGAGATGCTACTAACGGGTAGTCGCCTGAGTGCAGAGGAGGCTCTGCGGTGGGGATTAGTGAACGCTGTTGTTGCCCCGGACGAATTGATAGCGACGGCACTGGCGCTGGCCGGACGAGTCGCTGCAAGTGCTCCCTTAGCTCAACAGGCAATCATAGAACTAGTCTCCACCGGAGAATCAATTTCCGTGCAGCAAGCGTTTGAACTTCAGCGTAGTGGCTCGCTGCCAGCTTACAGACGCATGCTTCAATCACAGGATGCCGAAGAAGGCAGCAATGCTTTTGCGGAAGGCCGCCCCCCAATCTGGAAAGGGTGTTAAAAGGAGATAGGTTATGGAAAATATATTTAGAACTGATTTGTTTGCTGGTAAAACGGTTTTGATAACCGGTGGCGGGAGCGGCATTGGCCTGGCAATAGCTCGTAATTTCGGTACTTTGGGGGCTCGGGTGGTGATTGCAGCTCGAGACCAGGAGCGATTGATTGAAGCGGGACAGAGCCTGCGTGAGGCTGGTGTCGATGCGATCGAACTGGAAGTTAATATCCGTGATAGCGACTCTGTGGCAGGTCTAATAGAACAGCTAGAGCTGCAGGGAATTGGTATTGATATATTGATTAATAACGCTGGTGGACAATTTTCTGCGCCTGCCCTAGAGCTCTCTGCCAATGGCTTTCGGTCGGTTGTTGACCTTAACCTCACTGGCACTTTTCTTATGTGTCAGGCTTTTGCCCGGCACTGTATAAACCGCAAGCTCCCCGGATGTATCATTAATATTGTTTTGTGCCAGGCCAACGGGCTGCCCGGTATGGCGCACGCAGGTGCTGCCAGAGAAGGTGTCGTCAACTTAACCCGAACTCTAGCTTGGGAATGGTCAAATCTTGGTATTCGAGTGAATGCCGTGGCACCGGGCACTATCAAGACTGAAGCATTGGATCAGTATGACCCAGTTGCGCTGCAGGAGGGCATCAATAAGCTATTGATAAAGCGCATGGGTTTACCCGAAGAAGTTGCTCAATCAGTAGCTTATTTGGCATCACCCGCTGCTGGTTTTATCACCGGCACATGTCTCGCTCTGGATGGTGGTGAACACTTGACAGGCGCGTCTCCGCAACGTTAATCAAAGGATGACTTTTATGCCCTGTTATGAGTTTGAAGGTTTGATTCCGGTGGTGCATCCTAGTGCTTATGTTCACCCCACCGCAGTGCTGATCGGTGATGTGATTGTTGGCCCTAATGTTTACATTGCCCCGCTAGCATCTCTGCGTGGAGACTATGGCCGCTTAATCTTAGAGGATGGTTCCAATCTTCAGGACAGTTGTGTGATGCATGGATATTGCGACACTGACACCGTTGTTGAGGCTAACGGCCATATTGGGCACGGCGCAATTCTTCATGGCTGCATAGTAAAGCGTAATGCGCTAGTGGGTATGAATGCGGTAGTGATGGACGGAGCCATTATTGGTGAGGACAGCATCGTTGCCGCCGGCAGTTTTGTTAAGGCCGGCTTTAAAGGGGCACCCCGCCAGTTGTTGGTAGGTTCGCCTGCCAAAGTGATTCGTGAGGTTAGCGAACAGGACTTGCATTGGAAAAGCCTCAATACAAAAGAATATCAGTCGTTGGTCTTGCGCTCAGCCGCGAGCATGAACGTGGTTTCGCCGCTGCTAGAGATGGAAGCAGATCGCCCTAGACTAAAAGGAGTGACCGTCGTACAACCCAAAGTATGAGATAGAATCGAAGTGGTATATTCAAAAAAAATTGATGTATGTCAACGGTCTTCACTTGGGCTGCGAGCGAACTGTTTGCGGTAGCTTCGGGTGAAATGGGGAGCTGAATTGAATCCGCAGATGATTCTGATTTCAGAAATGCTTAAGCTGGACTCTTTCAGCAACTGTCGAGACCGTTCCAGCCGCAACTTCTTGTAATAGCCAGAAGGTGAGTCGTTCAGAAAACTGCGGAACAGGCGTTCCAGCTGCCGAACGGAAATGTGTGCGTACTTTGCCAGCTCTTTGGTGGACAAGGGAGACTCCAGATTTGCTTCCATCTTCTCCAACACGCGCAGAAGGCGTGGATGGTATATTTTGAGACGTGCGGATAAGTCGATGCGTTGCTTGTCCGATTTCTGACGGATACCACTTTTTATAAACTGTTCACAAACCTTGATTGCGAGACCGTGACCTAGCTCTGCCTGAATGATATAAAGCATCAGATCGATGGCCGAGGTTCCGCCGGCACAGGTGATCAGATTGTGCTCCACTTCAAACAGCTCGTTGGTGAGTTCCAGTTCGGGATGATCTTCTTGAAAGGAAGGTGCTGCTTCCCAGTGCAGGGCTATTTTGCGATTTTTCAGAAGCCCAGCTGCAGCCAGAAGATAGCAGCCGGTGTCCATGGCACCTATTAAAGAGCCTCCTCGGTTGAGTTTTTTAAGCCAAGCAACAGTTTCATCCCGGATATAGTTTTTCGGATTAAAGCTAGAGCAGACAAAAAGATTAAGGGGGGCTGCAGCATCACAGATGGCAACTGTTTGTTGCAAAGCCAATAGATTGCTCGCTACCACTGATGGGCCGTCCTCGGAAAGCAATTGCCAACGAAAAATCTCGCGGCCGGCAAAGCGGTTCGCTACTCGCAGCGGCTCAATAGCAGACAGTAGGGCGACCATTGCGTATTCAGGTAAAAGCAGAAAGGAAATAGTAAAGGCGCCATCTTTATCAGGCTTTAGGATCATAGTGATAAACCAAGTTTTTACTGAATACTATAACAGACAACGGAATATGTAAGTATCTACACTAGATAAATTTGTCCCCGAATTTAGGTTTTTAGGCTAAGTCCATTCAGTTATTTCCCATCTAGTTTACTCGCCAGAAAACAGTGAGTATTAGAATTCAGAAATGAGTAAAGCCCTTTGTTTAGAAGGCATAGTCTAAAGGGAGTTTGTGGCACAGCCAGCCATCAGTACAGTGGATAGTGGGGGAATGGCAAAGATAATTTTCTAGTGACACCCCTATTCTTAGGTGTGCATGACTCTTATGAAGATCTTTTTAGGGCTACACAACGGGAAAATATACATGTACCAATTTATGCGGATCGTACAGCATCAAGAGATGGATTGCATTGATTGTATGGGACGACCAGTTTTGGACAAAGGAATTTGACGGTTGTCATCGATTGCGCAAGAACTTTTACTCTGAAAGATTTAGGATACACGCCGCTCTTGTCGCTTGTTTGTAGTTTCGAACGTGCCAAACCCCACTAAGTTAACCGTACGAAGCCTTTCAGCAATAAGTTTTTTTAGAATTACCATCAATCTATGATTTTTAGAGTAGGGCTCTTAATCATCTGCTCTGAATAAAAAGTAAAATCGTTTTCTTCAATAGTAATCAGATAAGTATTTTCAGAGGGATACAACCATTTTATATTGTCAGTTACAGCTCTAGGGATGTCTTTTTCAGTAATGATTTTGAAATCCACATCTTTTTGTTCCCAGTATCTGCGTTCTAACTCTAACTTCTCTATAGTCCTAGTATCATCTAAATGATTGCTATATTTAGCTTGCAGCGCTAATTGAGACGTTACTGATTTAATATTTTTGGATATAACGTAAAAGTCAGTAGTCATTATTTTGAACTCACCTTTTTGAGATGGATGCTTAATTCCTACATCATCAGCAATTTGCTTAGTTATATTGATATCTAGAGGGAACTGCTCTTGTATACCTTCAGAACTACTTTGCCACTCGAAAAGAAAAATACCGCAAGCTCAAGACAAGGTGGTGTGTTCGTTTAGTCTTATGACCAAAGACACGGTGAGATCTTCCAAGTGAGGATATATCAGATACTTTGACAAATGGCTGATAATCTTTTGAAGAATTAGTTGTTATAGCTCTTTTTGTATTTTTGTTATTCACAAAAAAATCCTTTGCCATCTCGTTAATACAAGATAGCAAAGGATTAATCATCACACAATAGTATGAGAGGTAATTACTCACTGACAAAAAAATAAAATAAATTAGTAAACATTATTCGACTGTAACTGATTTTGCTAAGTTACGTGGCTGATCAACATCAGTACCACGCATCACCGCCACATGGTACGACAGCAGCTGTACTGGCACGCTATAAACAATCGGCGCAAGCGTTTCGCAAACATCTGGCACATACACCACGTGTAATCTATCTGCTGCGACCATTTGACTGGATTCGCTCGCAAAGACAAACAGTTCACCATGACGGGCATGTACTTCTTGCATATTGGCTTTTAGCTTATCAAACATACTGTCTTTAGGTGCTAGCACCACGATAGGCATGTCTTTATCAACTAATGCCAATGGTCCGTGCTTCAGCTCGCCTGCTGCATAGCCTTCAGCGTGGATATAAGAGATTTCCTTTAACTTTAATGCGCCTTCTAGAGCAATTGGGAACTGTAAACCACGACCTAGGAATAAGCAGCTTTTCTTATATTCAAAATGCTCACTCATGATCTTGATAGGCGCGTCGAGGTGTAAGCTGGCATGGAGCTGACCCGGTAGTTGTTGCAGTTGACCAAGCAGCGTGCTCAAATTTTCATCAGTCATGCGCTGTTGGGTCACACCCACCTTTAATAACAACAACATCAGTGCTGCAAGCTGAGTGGTAAAGGCTTTGGTAGATGCCACGCCAATCTCGGGACCGGCAAGCGTTGGTAAGAAGATATCCGTTTCACGTACCAATGATGAGGTTGGCACATTGCATAATGCCAGACTAACCAGTCCAATAGGAGACTGTTTTTGAATATCACGTAGTGCCGATAAAGTATCAGCAGTCTCGCCCGACTGAGAAATACAAATTACTAAAGAGTTATCAATGACGACTGGATTGCGATAACGGAACTCACTGGCAACTTCCACTGAGCAAGGCACACGAATAAGACTCTCAAACCAATATTTTGCGACCAAACCTGAATGATAGCTAGTACCACAAGCGATCACTTGTACGTGCTTAATGCCTTTTAATTGCGTTTCATGACGTTGCAGAAAATCATCACGCAGTTTAGTTGGCTCATCATTATCTAATGCCATCTCGAGAGTGCGAGCGACGGCATCTGGCTGCTCGTAGATTTCTTTGAGCATATAATGCTTAAATTCGCCTTTGTCCGCATTGTGTTGTGCTGCGTCAATTTCATGGATTTGGCGTGTGACCTCGACACCATCAGCGTAAACCTGAATACTGTTACGCGTTAATCGGGCAATATCGCCTTCCTCTAGATACATAAAACGATTGGTCACTGGTAAAAGTGCCAATTGATCGGAGGCGATAAAGTTTTCGCCAATA
>Ga0208014_1000567_pt1 | contig 14615 bp, 16 predicted proteins | sample 25_taG_FD_184099 | JGI IMG/M metagenome (GOLD analysis project Ga0208014, IMG submission 184099) | Marine viral communities from Cariaco Basin, Caribbean Sea - 25_WHOI_OMZ (SPAdes) (version 2) | ecosystem: Environmental > Aquatic > Marine > Oceanic | place: Caribbean Sea: Cariaco Basin...
TGCTGCTACCATGTCAAAAGCAAAGCTGCTAGGGCTAGATAAGGGCGTTACTGATGATAACGAGGTGCAGCCAGTATCAGTGATGATAAACGTGGTTGACGCTCGCAAACCTGAGCAAGTGTGTTAGCAGTCAAAACAGCCATTCTCAAATCAATTGTTGGTATTATTGTTGGTATTGTCAAAAATAATAATCAAGGAATGCCGTAAACACTGGGCGTACAGACGACAGTTTGTGTTCTAGTATAACCGCCAAACTCAATATTCAGTCACCATACTAAAAAAACCTAGCAGCAACCATCATAGATAATATGAAAATTAAGCCACAAACCCCAGTTGCTCGCATAAAAAATACCTTGTTGCTCAATGACCACCCCTTAGTTTTTATAGTTAATCAAAACAATATACATATTACAGTAATACTAAACCAGTGAGAACACCTGAAAACCTATCATTAGCCTATACCCAAATCATAAAATCAGTAAATGATAATCCGTCTATCAATAGACCTTGCTTGGTTATCAAATGATAGGAAAACCACTGTATTATCATTGAACAATCAATAATAAGTCTAAGTGATAATTGACTGATAATTTCATTACCTAGTCATTCCATAGCCAAACCAATCACTAATGATATGAGCTGAGATAGTACCAATTTGCTGTCTGAGTGGCTCAAATTTCAATTCTAAGGGTAAAGACCTAGTAAGTTACCTATTGAGCAAGCAAAGCACCTTGTAGGGCAAATCTGAGCAGTTGGCTATTATCTGATGATTGCCTGAGCTTGGTTGCTGACTTCACCAATGACCAATAATTCAAACCTGAGCCAATCTATCCAGCAATGGATTAATCAATTTTTGATGAAGTTCTGAGCCTGATTTAGTCGTCAATTTGAGCTTACTTATCCACAGAAAAAAGGGAGTGTTTGTGTTTTTAATGTTTTTAAGAGTTTTTAAAAGCTTTTACGCTCGCTGTATCGCCCACCACTCATACATCTTAGACCCCATAAAGCTACGTTTACCGACCCATAAAGCTACGTTTACCGACCCATAAAGCTACGTTTACCGACCCATAAAGCTACGTTCATCGACCTTAACGCTACATTATGTTGTAAGTTGTATCTATAAGTGATTATAATGTTTATGCCGTCCATAAGTGAGCAAAAATAATGAGTAAGCTAATCACCAAAGATAATAAATTAATCAATGCCAGTTACTCGCTTGGCATACCTGAGCAGCGCATTATCTTTTTGGCTATCGTTGAGGCTCGAGCGCAAAAGCAGATGATTGATGCTAGGGGTGTGCTGCAAATCCATGCAAGCAGCTATCAGGAACAATTCAAGGTAGAAAAGCATACCTCATACGGTGCATTGAAAAGCGCGGTTACTGGCTTGTTTGAGTCGTCTTTTGAGTATAGCGACATTCACGAGCAGACAGGAAAACCAGCTAAGCACGTTGTTAGATGGGTGCAAAAGATAAGCTACATAGACACAGCTGGCATGATTGAGCTGCAATTCACAGATGCCGTTATTCCACTGATAACACGCCTTAGCGAGCAATACACTGAGTATGACTTGAAGCAGGTTAGCGAGCTGCAAAGCGAGTATGCAATCAGGCTTTATGAGTTGATGATGCAATGGAAAACGGTTGGAAAAACAAACAAGATACCGATTGATGACTTACGCAAAAAGCTAGGGGTTAAGCCTGAGCAGTACAAAGCTATGAATAACTTCAAAGCTCGAGTGTTAGACCTTGCTATCAGTCAAATAAATGACTTCACCGATGTGACAGCCACGTATGAGCAGCACAAACGAGGCAAGGTGATAACTGGCTTTACGTTCACATTCAAGCAAAAGAAAGCACCTGAGCAGCTCGCTACTGCTACAAATAAGAATAGAGATAATGCCACGCCTGACCTATTCCACAACATGACAGACGACCAAATAAGCACGTTTAGCAAAAGGTTGGCTGCATTGCCTGAGCTTGGCAGTAACTCACCATTAGGCGCAAGCACTGAGCAATTCGCTGCAATCATTGCTGATGACCTCAAAGACGCTGACAAGCAAACAAAGTACAGCAAGCACTTAGCAAAGTTAGGATTTAAAGCAGCAAAGAGCAAGATTTAGTAAAAACAGGCTCACAGATTGACGCTGACAGCCTCGTAAATGGTTTTTGATAGTGAGGTACTACAGACGGCTAGAACGTCAAGAAAGGGCTGTCAAATGCGTATTAGGCAAATCCTATTGTAAATACATTCTAAACAGTCGCTTATATTGGTTAATCTATACTTCATACACAGTTGTCATGCGCATATTTAGGGTAATATCAAGCTCAATAGCACTGTGTATCAAGGGCTGAAAATGGCAAATAACTGGGATTTAAATATTATCTTAGGACACCAGAGCCACCCATTACACTCATACAGCTTGGGAACATTTCTCGGGTTGATGCTGACTACTAAGGCCTTTAGTCAATGAAAGAACTTACGAACGCGCCAACAATAATAATCGACGATTTGGAATTACCAATTCTAAACACTGGTAAAAACGGCAAGATATACAACTGCTACGTTGAGCCATTGCAAAGATTTAAGCGTGAGATTGACGCAATGCTGTCACATCACAATAGGGTGTTCATACTTAGAATGGACGTTCATGTTGACGCGCACAGTCCAACCAATGAAAAGATGACTAGGTTTTTACGTAGCTACGTGTCACGCATTCAAAGGAATTACAAAACAAAGAATGTCGGTACTATTTGGTGTCGTGAGGTTGAGAAAGTAAAAAAGCAGCATTATCACTTGGCTGTCATGGTTGATGGTAGCAATGCCACTAGAGTGAGTAAGGAGCTGCTAAGAATGGCTGACGAGGTGGCAAAACATCAAAAACTAAGTATCGGATATTGTGATAACGCATCGTATCTAATCAAGCGTACAGACTTAGCCAAAGGCGATTACAGCACCTATAAAGCAGCATTCGAACGCCTCTCTTACTTAGCCAAAGAGCGAGGCAAAACAATCAAAGCCGAACGCGCTAATTCATATCAAACAAGCCGTATCAAGCCACGACTGAATGAGCATGGCGATATATTCACTGCAGGTGATGACTACAAAAAAGCGATAGCAGCCAAAGCAAATCGAGCAAAGCAAGTCACACCAAAAACCACAGCCACAGAAAAACCACTTCACATGATGACCGATGCCGAACGACAGTTACCGTTATTTGCTTAATCATTTCGATGTTGTAGGGGAAAACATGGCAGCACTAGCGACTACTTCAAGCCTGAGCAATTACCCTAGATTGAGCATAGCAGCCTATCGTGACCAGTTGAGGCAATCAGGTACAGCAAGCAGCATTGAGTTGAATTACTCATACCGTGGCAAGTCTTACAGATACTCCGTGCAGCTAACAAGGACACCATGCAACTATGGCAATTACCGCCATTGGTGGCTATGCCCATCATGCAGCAAGCGAGTATCGGTGCTTTATTGTGCAGGGACTTACGTCTGTAGGCATTGTCTGAGCGTTCCTTACGGTTCACAGCTACAACAGCCCATTGACCGCCTATTCAATCGTGCAGACGCAATCAGGCAGCGTCTAGGGTGGCAAAGTGGCATTGCTCATGGTATCGGTACAAAGCCAAAAGGTATGCACCACAGCACGTATGACAGGCTAGTGAATGAGCATGACAGACTGACTGCTAAAATATGGCAATCAACACTCGATAAACTAGGTTGCACCAGTTGAGGTTAAGTAATGAGAATACCTGATTTAAATGACCTGATAGCAGACTTGCAGACAGCAAAGCAGATAGCGATTGATGACCGCAATCCGAACGCCTTAATCATGGCCACCATTAGCCAAGCTAAATTACTAGGATTAGATAAGCCACAGATTAGAGATGTTAATGCCGATGCGGTGCAGACCATTAGCGAGCTGATGAATGAATTGGCAAACGATGACCAGTTGCTAACTCAAAGGATAAGCCATGCAAAAGATGAGTATTGATGACCTGATGACAGAATTAGACGATGCCAGATTGACCGCCAAAGCCAATGGACAAGCGTCTGCTATGGTTGCTGCTACCATGTCAAAAGCAAAGCTGCTAGGGCTAGATAAGGGCGTTACTGATGATAACGAGGTGCAGCCAGTATCAGTGATGATAAACGTGGTTGACGCTCGCAAACCTGAGCAAGTGTGTTAGTTTTGACCAGTAGCGACAGTCAAACGATGTTAAAAATGTTGTTAAAAGATAATCAATAAAACCTGAACAGCCCGAAAACACTTGGGACACAGCCGACAGTTTACTTCCTACTATGCCGTCCAAACTCACATTCAGCGACAAGTCACCTTGTAAGATTGCGGTATATTTCAAAGATAGAAAGCGAGCAGCCTTGTCCATCAAGGGTTACGTCTGCCAGTTTGGTTCCTTACTTACCGATCAAGCATTAAAAAGCAACTTATCTGACAGGTAAAGCAGATACTCTTCCAACATATAAAATTATGGATATACAGACAATTGTATATTTGATATCGTTATAAGAGCTTTACAAATTCACTGTCAGGAGATGAAAAATGTATTATGGTTGACAGATTAAAAGGAAGTGATTTGACACGTGCCATGCTAAAGCATGATCAAAATATATGGTGTGCTGTTAGTGATGAGAGTGACCAACAAGCAATAAGTGATCTAAATGGGAATGACTTTACAGCTTACATCTCAAAATTTCAGAATGGATATTTTTATTGTGATGGTGGTATGCAATGGTCATATGCTGTGCCAATTAAGATAGTACCTATAAAATATACAGAAGCAATCTATATTGAAAAAACCTGCTAACTACTGCGGGTTTTTTATTGCTTGAAGATCGTTCTCGGACAGGTAAAGCCACTTATCGAAAATAACCCCATGAAAGCCTGATTCAAGTCGAAAAACCATCGAAATACTCACGACAAGTACACCCAAAGCAATTACCTACAGACAATCATATAAATATCAGCAACTTACCTACCGATAATGGTACCCACATGGGGAACCGAACCGATAAAAGCAACTGATAGCCTCGCATCGACTGCAATATCATAGCCAAAACAATGACCAGTGACATGAGTTGAAACAGTGCCAAATTCAAACGTGAGTGGCTCACAGTTCAATTCTAAGGGTAAAGCGGTATAAGTTACCTAGTGAACCATCAAAGACGCTCACAGCGCAAATTCAGTAATCAATCAGTATTCATTCAATCGCCTATCATTGACCTATACCCAAAATATAAAACCAGTAAACGATAGCCGACCTATCAATAGACTTTGCTTGGTTCTCAAATGATAGGAAATTTACCATATTATAAATGGATGCTAGATATTAGGTCTAAACGATAAGCCGGTTATCGAAAACAACCCCATGAAGAAGTCATCGCTAAACTACTTTTAATGGGTTTCTTATATCTAAAAATCCCTCGAATTATCCCTTTTTTGGACACTGAATAAATTTAAAATAATACAATACATTTCAAAAACAAACACTTAGAAAATAATTATTCTCAAGGGTGGCTTGGGCGTAATCTTAGTGTCCAGCAATCATAGCAGTTGACCTCAATTCCATAGCCAAAACAATCAGCAATGATAAGACTGGCAACCATATCAAAATAGCCTCTGAACGGCTCGCTGTTCAATTCTGTGTGCAAAGTAGTGTAATGATAGCTACTGATCAGCTAAGAATGCTTAAAAGGCCAATATTAGCTATTGAATGAATTAAAAGTTGTTTCATCTACTCACCTAACCTAATGGTTGATTTCTCAAATCAACTTTAATCAAGTTATATATAAAATATATTAGTGATAATGTTCTTTTTTTTAAACTTATCCACATAAAAAGGTTTTTAATGTTTTTAAAAGTTTTTAAAAGCTTTTACGTGCTCTGTATCCATTGGTGTCATAGGTTTTCACGACCTATAAAGCAACGTTTTACGACCTATAAAGCAACGTTTTACGACCTATAAAGCAACGTTTTACGACCTATAAAGCAACGTTTTACGACCTATAAAGCAACAATATTATTATATTGTTGCTTTATAGTCTTTTATCCATTAGAGTTGCTTATAAAATATAAAAGGTCAATCAAAATGCATAAACAACTAGTTACTAAAGATAATTCTTTAATCGGTGCAAGTTATAGTTTAAGTGTGGTTGAGCAGCGACTGATATTTCTAGCTATTATTGAAGCAAGAGAGCAAGAAACGCTGATAGAAGCAGGTGGGTTGCTAAGGATTTATGCTCAAAGCTATGCAAAGCAATTTGATGTAGAAAAACATACATCATATGAAGCTATGAAAAGAGCTGTGGAAGGATTATATGAAGCGGGTTTTGCGTATAGTAAGGTTGATGAAGGATCAGGAAAAATAGGACGCTATAAGAGTCGTTGGGTCGATAAAATCGGCTATATTGATGACTTAGGTTGCGTGGAATTGGTTTTTGCAAGTGATGTTATTCCATTAATTACTAGATTGGAAGCGAGATACACAGAGTACGAATTGAAGCAAGTTGTAGGATTGCAAAGTGAATATGCAATTAGGCTTTATGAATTAATTATTCAGTGGCGTTCAGTAGGTAAAACTAATCAAATATCGCTTTACGAATTACGAGAAAAGCTAGGCTTGGTAGATGAATACAAACGAATAGAAGCTTTCAAAAGAAGGGTTTTAGATCTAGCAGTCAAACAAATCAATGAGCATACTGATATTACGGTTGAATATGACCAACATAAACAAGGGAAGGTTATCACTGGTTTTACATTCAAGTTTAAGGTTAAAACCAAACCCAAAAAAGTATCGAACACAAAAAAAGAGAGTGGCACTCTCGACATATCTGCTCCACTAAAAATGAACGAAAAGCAGCGCGGAACATTTGCCGCCAAGCTTGCACAGATGAGTGAGTTATCAGATCGTGCCAAGCAAGGGGAAGACTACAAACAATTTGCAGCACGGATTGAATTGGATTTATTAGACGAGAGCAAACAAGAATTTTATTTTCCTTTTTTGAAAAAATCAGGCTTCCAGCAATCCTAAAACGGATAAGAAAAATCGAAAAAATGATTTTTCGATTTTGATTCCCAAGAATCAAAATTTGCATATTTTGCCCTCAAACGAACCCGCTCAAAAGAACAAAAAGCATTATCGTGCCGATGGCAAAATATTAGTACACACACCACGCAACTGGTTGCAAGTGCTCAAAGCCATGGCCAGTATAGCCTCAGGTGTATGACAAATAAAATTACGCGGTATGACAAATACCACTTTTTTTTGTTTAAGTATATGATTTTATAAAGAAAATCTGTCATACAAATGGAGTTTTTAAAAGTGAGAAATAAGACCCCTTTAAGTATCAGGATAGATGTGGATTTAGAGCGTCTTTTACGCAAAGGCGCAAAAGGAACTCTCACTAGCCATGTAGAATCTTTGATCGTAAAAGGTTTAATAACAGACATGAATGAGCTCTATGAAGTAGCGATTTATAAAGAGGATAAACAGCTAACCATAAAATAAATAATCGCGCTTAATCGAAGCGCTTTTTTTGACACCGTAGAAAAATTTCATCCAAACAGCTTGTATCAGCAGATACAAGCTGCCTTTTTTATAAAGTTCTAGTCCGTTTTATTTCTATTTCTGGTGTTGTTTTAAACCTAAAGTAAACAAATTTTTAAGGAAGAAAATATGAAAAATCTAGATAACAATGGACGCTGCTCAACTGAAGAACGCTACATTTTTTTGCGCAACACTGCCACTGCGAAAGGATTAACATTACGACAAGAAACTGAGACAGGAGTCAAACCGAGAACTTTTGAATTAGTATATCGATCTGCACCTAAGGGTAGTGTGCCAATAAAGGGTGGGATAACACGCGAAGCAGTAACGTTAGAGAGTGAGATGGAAGTACTAAATTTAATAAATTCTCATTATAGTAATACAAGCTTTTGATGGGCGTTTTCCAAAAACGGTGTAACTCTTTAACTGCAAAGAATTAGAATCTTTCTTAATCTAGGTGGTGAAGTAAGTATTTGGCTGATCCAATGAGTGGTGGTGTCTCATAAACAAAGTTTAAATTATATAGCCCATCTGAATTGACGAGTACCTGTTAAATATTAATCGATAACCTCACAACGTCTAAAACCCCCACCATCTTTTCTTCTTCTCAACCGTAGCAACGGTTGAGTGGTCTATTTTTTCTTTCTGTTGTTCAGGTTGTGGCTCAACGCCCTGTTCAGATTTTTTAAACTCCAGCAGTCTAACTTGCGCAAAATCTTGAATACTGGCATTGGCTTTTTCCAATGTCTTACTGAGTTGACTGATCTGCTGCTGATAATTCTCTATCAGTCGCTTTTGATCGATTACTTGTTGGCTGAGGTGTTCGTTCTTGAGCTTTTCAAGCGCTAATTGGTGTTCAGTCTCTGTACTGTGCTGCACACTTTGACTGTTCAGGTGCGTACTTTGGACAGTGTTCACTGAACGTTCAGTACGTTTTGTTAAAGTAGGCTCGCCAAACACGCGTAACATTTCTGCAATGTCTATTTTTTTGTCTGCGGTTCTGGATAGCTCACCATCATTGACTTTCTGATAGATCGTCGTTCTTGACACCCCCCATTCTTTTGCTGCTTTCGTCACCGATATGTTCATGGTTCACCTAGTGTTCAAGTACGTTTTTAGTGTTTGTAAAGTACAACTGTTCAGAACGTTCAGTGAACAACTATGACATTAACCTATTTAAGAGGCAAACTGAATATTTAGATCGATATATGTAAGTAAATGGAGCACAAAGTTATTTTTTGGGAAATAGATAGCGTATTAACCAGTAACATCGAGGTATTATGTAAAAATTTTTGTGTTACTTTCACACGCAAAGGTGACCACCATGTCAAATGATTTTATCTCAACACTTATAGCAACGTTAATTGGTGTCTTTATTGCATCAATGCTCGCATATTTGATTACTGAATATCAGAACAAAAAATTAATCGCTAAAGTACAAGACCAAGAGGTTAGCTTAGTCATTCAATTACTAGAAGTTGCAAAAGATGATGTGAATAGATCAGTAATCAATTTAGGGCCGCTTGATAATGTTTTACAACGAGCTGGTTCTAGTCAAGAGTACAAAGACCAAGCTATAAGAGCAATTGATTTAGTGTTTGCTACAGCTGTACCCTATCCCGTAGCTCTTAAAAAAATTTTAGATGATGACAAAATAATGAAACGTTTGCCTGTTGGAGGATTGCTAGAGCTTTATAAAGCTCTAGCGCGATTAGAATCACAGAAAAACCATATAATTAACCCATGTGTATCCGCTAATAAAAAGTTAAGTTCCATGAAGTGGTATAAAAGAGATCTTTATCTCATATCTATTATGCTACAAAGCGAGATAGATTATCAAAAAGGCATTATATCCGAAGCTGATATTTTTAAAACATATGAAGCTGCACAGAAGAATCTTCCAAGTTGGGAAAGAGAAGATCTAGAGCTTTTAATAAAAGATGAAGATAACACAAGTCAAACAGTCGATTGTTCGCACAATAAGAAATGAGAGGCAGGTAATGGGAAAGAATATTAAGCCATGGTTAAGTTTAGATGATCAAGTGAGCCAGCTAAGTTCAAGAAACATGATAGTTTCTGATATAGAAAAAGCAAAAAGCTATTTATCTAGGATTGGCTACTATAGATTGAGCGGTTATTGGTACCCTTTTAGAAAATTCCAGATTACTGGCAAAGGAAGGCAGAATACGTTTCTAGATGACACAGAATTTAAACATATAATAAAGTTATACGTATTTGATAAAAACCTAAGACTTTTAGCGTTGGATGCTGTGGAGCGTATAGAGATGGCTGTACGTACAGATATTTCTTATATTTTAGGTGAAAGAGATGCGAGAGCTCATGAAATACCTAAACACCTACACGGTAATTTCACAAAACGTCCTGCTTATCCATATGAAAAAATTAGAAGGGGGCGTTATAGCACTAAGTCCCAGCATCATATGTGGTTAGATAAGTATGATCAGATGGTCAATAGAGCGATGAAGCAAGACTTTGTTAGTCATAATTTAGAAAAATACGACTATTTGCCAGTATGGGCTGCTGTGGAAATACTAGATTTTCGCTCGATGTCCATGTTGTATTCCGGACTTAAACATGAAGATGCTGAAAAAATATCAAAAAAATATAACTGTGCTTCAAAAAAAGAATTTGAAACATGGTTAAGATCACTTAATCACATCAGAAATATTGTGGCTCATCATGCACGACTGTGGAATGCGAATATTGTAGATAGAGCAACTATACCTAATACTGATATACATTGGACAGTATTGTCTAAGAACAAAGAGAAGCCGTTTGTATACTTCTGTTTGATGCAGCATATGCTTAAGATTATTTGTCCAAACTCAACGTGGGGGTTAAGGCTACTTGAATTATTAAAAAGCTTTCCGGATGTATCAAATGCCAGCATTTCACTACAAGATTTTGGCTATGTAAATTGTGAAAAGTGGGATTTGTGGGGATAAAGAGAGATTTTAGGGATTCAGAAATAGAAAGCCACCACGTACATGGTGAAACCATGAAGAGGCGGTGGGCGTATTACTGTGTAGATTACGCATTTGACTACAAGTTGTCAACTGGCTCAAATACACTTGTATGACAATTATTTGAAAATATAGAGTTATTATACTATTCAAATAGTTGGATTTATTACTATCCTATATTTCAGGAAAATAAGTCTTGGAATCCATACAAGACAAAGGTTACAAAGGATATTTTTGAAAATATATTCGTGCTTATTAATAGAATTAATCTCGTCTAGAACAGATATGAGTCTACTACCCATTGTTACTCACAATGAGACCTAACGCAAACAGGATTAAAATACGTCCTTAGGACGTATTTTAATCCTGTTTGTATTTGTTTGCAAGCTCCGTAAGCCTTATACAGCCTAGTATTTACAAAAAAAATTAAATTTACAAAAAATTGATTGCAATCTAATCACTAATTGTTTATAAGTCCTTAGGACTTATAAACAATTAGTGATCGATATGAGCGAAACAATTTCTATTGAAGAAGCTGTAATGCTATGGCTAAACACGTTTAATCGAAGAGCGGCATTCTTTGAATCGGAATTAATTAGTCTTCTTTATAGACTTCGTGAAGATAAGTCTTTTCAAAATCAGAAAATCAGGAACCTGAGAAAAGACGCAAATTTGAAACGGTTGTTCCGAGAGGTTGTGGAATATCTGGTATCAAATGAAATGATAAAGCAGACTTCTTCAGGTTATTTCACCATCAGCAACAGTGATGTTAGCGACCTAGAAATAGTATGCTCTTTATACCCGTCTGGCTACATTTCATACCTAAGTGCCATGCGCTACTACAATTTAACCAACAGATTCCCTAAAAATATAGACTTTGTAGCCCCACCTCGAACTATCTGGAAGAAAGAGCAGCTAACAACCTTAGAAAATAAGAATATTCATGACTTAAAGCTTGGTGATAACAAGTTTATTACACCTTATCCATCTAAACATGTTCGTGTTAAGCGTAAACACCTCAACGTACATTCACGAACCCCTTCCTATAGAGAAGAGACCAAAGGCGACATACTTAGGATTATTAGGATTGGTGATCTATTCATAGAAATGCTGCGTTATCCTGAATTATGTGGTGGTTTTCAACATGTTTTTGAGATATACGAAGAAATGGGAGAGGTGCTTTTAGAAGAGATTATAGAGTCTGTTGAAGAATTTGGTAGTCACATAGATAAGTGTAGAATAGGCTTCATATTGCAATGCCACCTAAATATCGACGATGAGAGAATAAAGGAATGGCAAGCATCTTCTCCTTCTCGAGGAGGTAGTAGAAAAATGGTTTCAAGCCTCCCTTATGCAGATTGTTATAGTGAAGTTTGGTGCATCTCATTGAATCATAGCTTATTTGGAAACTAATGAAGAAAATAGAAGAATGGATAGGTCAAGCTGACGGAAAAAATGAAAAGGATTTTCGCCAAGTCATTCATATGATTTTAGTCGCTATTTCTCGTGATAAGAATCTTTCACATACCTTAGTAATTAAAGGTGGCATAGTCATGTCACTAGTATACGGAGGTGACCGTTATACTAGTGATTTAGACGCCTCTTCATTAGATAAACCGTCTGATCTAACCATGGATAAACTAAATACCATACTAGGTAGACAACTAAAGGCTGTCATAGCTACCTCAGAATACAATTTAGACTGTAAAATACATTCTATAAAGCCTCAACCATCTAAGAAAAGCTTTCCTAACGCCTCGTTTCCTGCTTATAAAATCAAAATAGGTTATGCAGATAAGAGCCAATCTAGTGAAATGAAGCAACTTGCTTCTAGCAATGCATCACGTATTGTAGAAGTTGATATTAGCTTTAATGAGACTGTGACTGTCGAAGACATTGATGCCTTCCAATTAAATGAAAAGCAGAATGTACTTTACTATAATTTAGAGCAGATAATGGCTGAAAAGTTTCGAAGTCTTTTACAACAACCTGTGAGAAGACGTAATCGCCGTCAAGATGTATTTGATCTTCATCACCTCCTTCAGGAATATGAAGACCATTTTAGAAATGCAGAAACTAAAAGTCTTGTTTTAGAAAAACTTATTAAATCATCTATGGGAAGGGGTCTGGATGCGTACTTGCATCAAAAAGGTATGCTAGATCCGGAAGTTAGAAAACGTTCACTAGAAGACGTCAGCACCCTAGAACAAGAGGTAGAAGTAAAAGAGAATATTGAGGCCATGTATGAAGTAGTTAGTAATTATTTTCAGTCCTTGCCTTGGAATAAATAACAAGTAATGAACGTTATGGTAAATTCTGAGCATGGTAACTGGCAGTTATCAGAAAAAGCTAGGTTAAGTTTGAAAAATTGTACTAGCACTTTAGCGTTGCATATCCTTTTCTTTGCTTGGTTTAGGCGTCCTTACGCTCCCTATATCGGGCGTTTTTTTATCTCAATAGCTGGTAAAACCACTTTACTACTCATTATGTCAGGTATCTTATCGTCAATGTCTTTAATTATTTTTTAAGCTTTTCAGGCTCATTAGCATATACCTCTGACACCACTCTTTTAGCGCCTTCAATATTTGCCCTAATTGCCTCCTGTTTGGGGATGCTGTTGTGGACTTCTTTGCTGCGCTGATTCTTTCTGTTTGGCTACTACAATCAGGCTGTAGTGATTCTTGGATAGCCTGAGGAGGTTTTTGTGGCTCTGACGATGGCTGTGTGCGTTCAGCTATACCTCTAGGCGTAGCGCTTTTGACTGTTGGGTATGGTTGTTTAAAGCTAAATAGGGTGGATTGACGGCTCAACTATGACAGATTGACTATTGGTAAAGTAAGAAAAATGGCAGCGGATAGCTTCTTCAATACAACTATAGCAACCAACAGCCTACGAGCAGCAAATTATTACTTATACCAAAATATATAATTTTGTCGGCGTAAGCCTATCCTGCGATAGACAAATGGGGTCATTTTGTCGGCAATCGCCTATCCTGCAATCCAATAAAAAAGGTGAATGAACAGACCTAACCCACTTGGAACAAGGGCTTTAACTTGGTTTTGGTTGTCTTAGGTTGTCTTAGGTTGTTTGATGAAATAAGTTTATAAAACTTGGTTGTCTTAAGTTGTCTTAAGTTGTCTTAAGTTGTTTTCGGCACCTTAGAACCTGACAAAACCATACATTCAAATCAGGATTAGCAAGTCGCTACTGTTGTTAAAAATGATGTTAAAAGACAATCAAAAAAATATAAAGATCGAAAACACTTGGACACAGACGAAAGATAGATGCCTCTACAGCGCACCAAACATGATTTAAGGTTTTTAATTGACTTGCTATCGATAGATTTGGAAACTAATGTTCGCTATAGTCAGATATTTTATTATTCGAGAGTAGCTATGAACAAAGATATGGAAAAATTGGTAAGAAAAGTCAGTATAGGAGTAATAATATTAGTTATATTATTTTTCGCACTTGTTACTTGCTCAGAAGATACAAGTAACGAAAACAATAAAAATGAGACAAAAATTGTTGTAGAGCCTCAATCAGAGCCAGAGCTTAAACCTGAACCTCAGCCAGAGCCAGAGATATTAGGCGGTAAGATTAAAGGAGATTTATACGCTGTCTGTAAAGAAGAAGTCCAAAATCGTCTAAAAAACCCTCGCTCAATGGACGCTGATATTTATGCAATTTTGTTAGATGATATGGGTGATGGAACACATGATTTGTGGTTTGAGTTCTACGCTAAGAATAGCTTTAACGCTGACATAATACATATGGCAAAATGCTCTTTTGATAGCAAAACAGGTGATTTACTAAGCGCAGACTTTGCAGAAAAATAAGCGATTGTTGGTATTATTGTTGGTATTGTCAAAAATAATAATCAAGAAATGCCGTAAACACTGGACGTACAGCCGACAGTTTGTGTTCTAGTATAGGAGTCAAACTGCAATTTCGGGACAAGTCACCTTGTAAGAATGCGGTATATTTTGCGGTATATTTCAAATGCAGAAAACAAACAGCCTGATTCATCAAGGGTTACGGCTGCCAGTTTGGTTCCT
>Ga0208014_1000572_pt1 | contig 14496 bp, 12 predicted proteins | sample 25_taG_FD_184099 | JGI IMG/M metagenome (GOLD analysis project Ga0208014, IMG submission 184099) | Marine viral communities from Cariaco Basin, Caribbean Sea - 25_WHOI_OMZ (SPAdes) (version 2) | ecosystem: Environmental > Aquatic > Marine > Oceanic | place: Caribbean Sea: Cariaco Basin...
AGAAGCTGCATTAAAACGGTTGAGTATCACTCAAAAAAAAGACCTTAGAGCATCCAAAAGCATGTCCGATAAAAAGAGCGATATATCTAAGTAAGCTTGATCGCTTTACACAGCAAGGCTATCCCATCGTCTATATGGATGAAAGCGGCTTTGAGCACGAGACCATTCGTTCTCATGGCTATGCACCGGTTGGTAAACCTTGTATCGATAGCTACAACTGGCAAGGTAAAAAGCGAACCAACCTTATCGGTGCTCTGTATAACAAGATGCTGTTTGCCATAGACTACTTCGAGCAGAACATTAACAGCACCATATTCTACGACTGGTGCAAATACACACTAATTCCAAGTCTCAAGACTAAATGCGTGATTGTGATGGATAATGCTCGGTTTCATAAAAACAAACGTATTAAAAAACTACTGAACAGGCACGGCCATCGTATTTTATGGCTGCCACCCTACAGTCCTGATCTGAATCCTATTGAGAAAAAATGGGCACAGGCTAAGTTTCTGCGCCAAGGGTGGATGCAGAATAATCTACCTAAACTGTTTTACGATATGGGTTGTTCCAGTTTTATTGTGGATTGACTATATCTAATCGAACAACACATTGATTAACCAAACTAAAAAATTCGTACCATGGAATGAGAGTGACTCATAAAATGAGTAGATATTCTATTACGATTCGTTTTATTATCAGCTTGTTTTTATCATTAAACCTTTATACAGAAAGGCGTTGAATTTTTCTGTGATGCTCAATCTAGTTTTGTATCAATGCTAGTCAATATTGCTATATCGTACAAAAATGTAATCACAATAGGGTCTCTGATACTCGGCAGATGCCATTGTCCAAAAATTGGATTATAGTAGATATCGGTAGTATTTATTTAAATAAACTAAAGGATACAACGATGAAAACACTAGGAATGTGTATCGTAGCAGGACTCGGATTGAGTGCTTGCGCTACTGGCATGGGCGGCATGGCAACAGGTAATACCAATCAAAATAACAACTCTGATAAAGTGATCACTCAATACCCAGTTGAGACTGCCTTACTCAATATCTATACCAAACAACGTAGTGAAAAACTGGTCGCTACTGTCGGCGGACAAAGCGTAGCCGCAGATATTCAAATCACCCCTAAAGGCAGCATGCGCTTTAATAATAAGATGGTACAAGGCGCAGAAGTCAGCACAATCAACACAGTGAATCAGCAGATTACGGATCAGTCCGTCGCTATCAATTACTTTACGCTAAACCCATTGGTGTTCCATGGTTTTACGGATAGTACGGGTGAGTATTCAATCGCTAACCAAACGACAAGTATCCCTAAGATAGCTACGGTGGGCGACTCAAATCAGCTCATCACTGAAAACGTATATGCTGACAGCAGTATGGGTCAGAAAACCGCCACCTATAAGCAGGACTGGTCCCTCACACAAGATACAAATAACACGGCGTGGCTCTGTATAGAAACCTCAGGCAATCTACTTTTGACTTCTGATGCTGCAGGTACTTCGTCAGAATGCTATAAAATCAATGCCAAAGGCGATGTTTTGAGTAGTAAAGTGACACTCACTCAGCCCAGTAAAAATGGCACATCCAAATCAATGACGTTTATCAGTCAGTAGCATTTGCTCAATTAGTAACGATCAATAGTGTCATATAAGAACAAAAAAATAGCGCCTCATTAAGGCGCTATTTTTGGATGCTAGGATTGTATTTTTACGAGCGACGATCATGTTTGTTTCTGTCGTGGCTGTTTTTAGCATGAGCATTTTTGGCTATTACTTTGTGTTTAGCAGCCACTACATTCGCTTTGTGATGTGACTTGGCTGCCTTAACTTTGGCATACTTATAGTTATTACTCGCTTTATTGCTGCTGTGTTTTTGTTGCTGTACTTGAGCTGAATGATGCTTATCAAAATTAGGGGCAGCATTGGCTTGACCCACCATCGACAAACAAGCAGTAGCGGCTAAAATCGAACTAACTAGTATCTTTTTCATCATTTTATTCCTTTGAATTCATATTTAGAGTAGTTATAGATAATTCACTTAGTGTTAAATGAACTATCGTGATAAAGCTTTACTCTATCGACAAAGAGAATGATAAATGATTCTAGTATTAAGTAGATTTATGAAACTTGAAGAAAGGTTGCGATTGTTACGAGGGCATGCGCAATCAAAGGCATGTTAGGTATTGGCGTAATGTTTGGTTAAATGACAGCGTATTTAGGCTTTATCGGTAAGCATCGTAAACAAGATATTTATAAAAACGCGAATGACTAGCTGATTGATAAAGAGTGCAAATACGGAAACGGTTAAGCCAAATTTCCTGATATCAATATTTTTGGTATTCGAAAAACCTAACTCATTAGGAGTTAATGGCTAATGTTTAAAACGAGCATAGCAATACCCCAGACTGCTATGCTCTAAATGTGCTAAACAGACGTTTTCTGCAAAATATAAACCACAAACTTTGCCTCTGTGCTAAATGCTTCTTTTTCTACTGCTGCCAGTAGTGCTTGCCTTTTTTCGCTGCGGGCACGGTACGCATAAGGTGTCATCGTCATCAAATCAGCCAAATCCTCTGCGGATAACGTCAGCTCTGTACTGACACGGCAGGTCTCAACCAACGTAAAATATGGTGCCAATTCTTGCAAAAATTTATCAGAGTCATGCTCACGCACATCATCAAATAGCGCATCACGCATCGTTGCCAAATGCCCGACATCAGGTTTGGCAATAACCAGATAGCCATTATCCATCAATACATTATCAAATGCCTCGGGCAAAATAGGGCTAAAGATACTACTAATCCCCGTCACACTGTGTGGGTGTAATGGTAAATGTGCAGCACTGGTCACTAATGGGTAGACCGCTGTCGTCTTGGTAGTATCTTCTTGGCACGGCTGATACCATAGACGACCTGATAGTTTACTAACCTTAGCCAGCTCAATCACTGCAGGCTTACTGATGTCAGCGGCTATCAGCGTGTCTATAACATCCGATCCCATTTGTGCCATTGCCTGCGTGTAGTAGCCTTCTCCGCAGCCAATATCGAGCCAATTGACTGACTTGTTATCTTGCTTATCTATTAGCTCATCGTTAGACAGCAACTCTGTCATTTTTTGACTAATTAGGTTTTGGAGTGGCGCGTAGTGACCATGATTTAAAAACCGCTTACGTGCATCGATAGATTCTTGGCTATCCCCAGGTGCTTTGGACTTTTTCTGTTGTACTGGCAGCAGGTTGACATAGCCTTGACGCGCTACATCAAAGGGATGTGAAGTCTGTTTGGAATTCAAACTGCCATCACAGCGCCAAGTATCGGCGGCAGGCTGTAGTGGTGACTGACAAAGTGGACAAATAAATAACGACACGGGCATCTCAAAGTGATAGCAATATGCTTCGCATTCTAACAAAATTCATCTATCTTGAGCGATAAAAAGCCGTCTCAATCATGATTGAAACGGCTTTTTGGAGTTTTGCAAATTGATATCTATATAGATATTCGGCGGTTATAGCTTAACGTAGCTTTAGCGTCATTAACCCGAGGATGACAAGGATAATGGCAATAATCCAAAATCTCGCCACCACTTGCGTTTCTTTCCAGCCAATTTCCTCAAAATGATGATGCAGCGGTGCCATACGGAAGACGCGTTTTTTGCGCAGTTTGTACGAGCCAACTTGCAACATCACTGATAGTGCTTCTGCGACAAACAAACCACCCATAATCGCAAAGGCAATCTCTTGACGGGTCATCACGGCGATAGTACCTAGCATTGCACCTAGTGCTAGCGCGCCAACATCACCCATAAATACTTGTGCTGGATGCGCGTTGTACCATAAGAAACCAAGACCTGCTCCGACCATTGAGCCACAGACGATGATGACTTCGGAGTTATAAGGAATATAAGGTACATGCAAGTAATCAGCAAAGCGTACATCGCCTGATACATAGGCCATCGCGCCCAAACCTGCAGCGACGAGAACGACTGGCAAAATCGCCAAACCATCCAAACCGTCGGTTAGATTGACTGCGTTAGAAGCTCCATTAATCACAAAGTAAGTAAAGATGATAAAGCCAATACCAAATGGCACTGCTGAAAATGGAATCATCCAATCTTTGAATACTGGCAATAGCAGATCCTGCATCTCACGCGTGGTGTTGATATCGGGTTGTAGCGTGGCGATATAGTACAAAGAAACACCGACAAACAGTGCGCCCATAGACAACCAAAAATACTTTTTGCGAGCGATTAAGCCTTTTGGATCTTTGTACTTAATTTTTAGCCAATCATCAGCCCAACCTACAGCACCGAAGATAACCATAACCACGAGCAAAATCCAAACATAGGGATTGTTCAATCGTGCCCACAGCAGCGTCGATATGCCAATCGCACTGAGGATCAATACCCCGCCCATGGTTGGCGTACCAGTCTTTGCCAAATGCGATTGAGGCCCATCATTACGAATGGCCTGACCGTATTTGAGCGATCGCAGGTGCCGAATGACACGACCACCAAACATCATGCTAAATACAAGGGCGGTAACAACGGCAAGCAATGCTCGCAGCGTCAACGAAGAAACCGCAGAAAACGGCGTATAATACTGGCCAAGCCAGCCGAACAACCAAACTAACACCGCCTACTCCTCTACTAGCGCATGAATAAGTGTTTCCATTCCCATGGAACGAGAGCCTTTGAACAACACAGTACAAGGCTTAGCTTGTTGCGCTTGCAAATACGGCTGTAAATACTGTAATAAACTGTCTTTGTCAGCAAAGGCATGAGCACTGATATCAGATACCTCTTGTGCACCCGCAACGGTATAAGGAGCATATTCGCCAACACAAAGCAGCACGTTGATACCTGTGGTCGCAATAGTACGGCCCAAGCTCTGATGCTCACTGATAGCCGCCTCGCCTAGCTCACCGATATCGCCCAGTACCATCACTTGCGTACCGGTTTGCGCAGCCAATACTTTGGCAGCGGCACGCACTGAATGCGGGTTAGCATTATAAGTATCATCAATAAGACGATGCATACCAAGTATTTGGCTATTTAAACGACCTTTAGCGGGACGCGCATTTTCTAGCCCAATGACGATGTCACTCACTTCAATATTTAGCGCATACGCACAGGCAGCAGCAGCCAAGGCATTATTGACATTGTGCTCACCTGCCAATGGCAAGTTGATATCATGGATTTGGTTACCAATATGTAGTTTAAACTCACTACGTTCAGGCTCTACGTCTAGATGGCTTGCGCTGACATCCGTATTACCAAAGCCAATCACATGTGAGGTATGCTTTTCAGCGATACGACGCAACTGATTGGTAAAATCATCCTTATCAGGAACGATTGCAAACTGCGCGTCTGTCAATGTATGGTAAATCTCTGCTTTGGTTTGGCAAATACCTTCACGGCTACCAAACTCACCCAAATGCGCTGTACCGATGTTTAAGATACAGGCCACATCAGGCTGAACAATTTCAGTCGTATAAGCAATCTCGCCAATATGGTTTGCGCCCAACTCCAGAATAGCATAACGATGATGATCCGATAGCTCAAGCAACATCATTGGCACACCCAAGTCGTTATTGAGGTTACCACGAGTGATTAAGGTCGGTGCCAATCTACCAAAAATACTGCCAAGCATTTCTTTGCAAGTAGTCTTACCACTAGAGCCCGTAATAGCAATCACAGTTAAATCTGTATGCTGCTGACGACGATATGCTGCCAATTGACCTAGCGCCAAACGGGTATCGCTGACCACCAATTGCGGAATAGCATTTGGGCCAGACAACGAGGTAGGACGCGAGACGACAGCGGCAACAGCGCCTTTTGATATTGCTGTCTCGATATAATCGTGACCATCGAAATTATCGCCACTGAGCGCCAAAAATATATCGCCTGGCTTTATCGTGCGGGTATCGGTGGCTACACGTTTACTGGATAAAGCCGTCTGCTCTGCTCCATGGCCTTGTGGTAGTTGCCACTGCCCATCGAGCGACGTGGTCGCTGCGAGCAGATTGTCCATTTGCCAGACATAGAGCCCTTGCGACTGGGCAGTATTATCGGTGTCGGCTGTCATAATGATTACCTTATATGATGATTACTTAATTTTTATATTTAATGATCAATTTTTACTAATGCATGTAACGCGAGCCAACCAATTACACACGTCCCGTCTGATTCAATGCCTGCTGCAAAACAACACTGTCATCGAAATCATAGCGGACGTTATTAATCTCTTGATAGGTTTCGTGACCTTTGCCTGCGATGACAACGATATCATCTACACCTGAGTGACTAACTGCATACTCAATAGCGGTTTGGCGGGCAGGTTCAATATGGGTTCGTTGATATTGCTCAGCTGTCATACCAGCCTGCATATCTTGCAAAATTACATTTGGGTCTTCGGTACGTGGATTATCCGCAGTCAGAACAACTTGATCAGCACCTGCCAGACCTGCTTGTGCCATCAACGGTCGCTTGCCTGCATCACGATCTCCGCCGCAACCAAATACTGCCCAAAGCTGACCTTTACAGTGGGTTTTTAAGCTTGCCAGCACTTGGCTCAGCGCATCTGGAGTATGCGCATAATCAACAATGAAGCAGCCATCATTCGACAGTACACGCTGCATACGCCCAACTGCACCTTGCAACTGTGCAACAGCAGGTGCAATACGCTCGATATTCATAGCCAAGTCAGTATCAAGTGCTACGACAGCTGCTATCGCTGCGAGCAAATTAGCAACATTGAAGCGACCTAATAATGGACTGATAATCTCTATGTTGTCAGCTTTCTCATCACCAAAATTCGTACGCAGATTAATTTTTACACCCTGCAGACTCGGTGAGATATCAGCGGCTACAAAAGTAGCAGATTTTGATGAATCCAAACTGTACGTCCATACCGTCAAGTCGCTAGCATTTGCCATATCTAACATAACCTGAGCGTGCTCATCATCGATGTTGATAATGGCATGGGTCAAATCTGGGAAATGGACTTTATCAAACAGCTTGGCTTTAGCAGCGGCATATTCTGCCATATCGGCATGATAGTCTAAATGGTCACGACTCAAATTGGTATAAATCGCCACAGTGACTGGCATACCTTGTAGACGTTGCTGATCTAACCCGTGAGAGCTGGCCTCTAATGCCAATATCTCAGCCTCTTCTGTTCCCATTTGATATAAGAACTGTTGGACAGCTAAAGCATCGCCCGTGGTATGACTGGCCTGTACTAGAGCGCCAAGTCGACCATTACCTGCCGTACCCATCACCGCGCTACTCTGACCCATCAACTGAGTAAGCTGTGCTACTAATTGACTGATGGTTGTTTTGCCATTCGTACCAGTTACTGCAACCACAGTCGGTAGAGTCACTGGCTGCTGATATTGCAGGCGCGCTTGAATTAAGCTACCTAAAAAGTCGCGAATGTTAGGAACGTACAATACAGGGCATGACAGTGCTGCTAATTGCTGTGCATTAGCAATACTATCTGTCTGCGGTTCACTACTGGGATTTGAGGGATTTGTTGCTTCGCTAAGTAAAACACTAGGGTCAATTTCTGAGAGAATAAACGCGGCTTGTTTAGCGGCTTGCCGTAAATAGTCGCGACTTTTTTGAGGGTTGGCTGTTTGACTCTTTAGAAGGACGAATACGTCGTTCGCTTCCAGTTGACGACTGTCTAAGCGAAACTGCTGAAATGGGATATGGGCAGTAGATTGAGCTTGTTCTGACTCTGCCTGCTTGAATACTTTCTGAATCGATGTTTCTATCATCGCTGTAAGTTGCTTAGCCAGTTTATGCTGCTGGCTTTTATTGGCATCTATAAGCTGTTGTAAAGTAACAGTAGCGCTATCTAGCGATGATATAATCATAGATAAATCCTAAATAGTTAAAACGTGTCAGCTTAATAAAACTGGACATTTAAAATAATTGAACGCTTATTGCGCTTCCGTTTTCAGTGGCTTATCTAAAGGCACATTATACAATCGCAATGCTTCTTTCATCACATTATGGAAGACAGGTGCGACCGTTAGACCAGCATAAATCTGACCGCGCGGGTCTTCGATAAGCATCACGCCTACCAGCTTTGGATTAGATGCAGGCGCCATACCAGCAAAGACATTACGATACTGATCAGTATAGTAACCACCATCTGGATTGATACGGCGTGACGTACCTGTCTTACCTGCCACGCGATATCCATCAATAGCAGCGGCTTTCGCCGTACCACCAGGCTCAGTCACGCTCTCAAGCATCTGTACGATAGACATTGCCTGCTCATGCGCCATAATACGTTTACTTGGCTGTGACTTGTCATCTTTAATTAAAGTTAATGGATGCATGACTCCCCCTGCTGCTAGGGCTGAATACGCCTGTGCAACCTGTGCCAATGTCACTTGTAGACCATAACCATAACTGACCGTCGCGCGGCGCGAGGTTTCTTTCTCTTTTGGCGTAACGATTAAACCACTGCCCTCACCTGGGAACTGCAAAGGTGTTTTTGAGCCAAAGCCAAACTGTCGTTGCATATTACTAATAGCATCGGCTGGCAGTGATAGCGCAATCTTGGTGGAGGCCACGTTACTGGATTTCTGTAATAGCGTGGCCATGTTAATCATGCCCAAGTTGTTATGATCTCGAATGGTATAGCCACGTACGCGAATCGAACCGGGATTGGTATCAATCAAAGTCGTTGGCGTATATTTACCCGAGTCTAGCGCTGCCGCCACGGTAAACGGTTTCATCACCGAGCCTGGCTCAAACACATCTAGCAGTGCGCGGTTACGCTGGTTTTCACCCGTCATCTCATTAAGGTTGTTTGAGTTAAACGACGGCCATGTTGATAATGCCAACACTTCACCAGTCTGCACATCAACGATCATACCCGTTGACCAGCGTGCTTTTTGTAAGCGTCCAGCCTTTTCTAGCTCTTTATACAGCAAATACTGTAAGCGCGAATCGATCGTCAACGCTACATCTTTACCGGGTACTTCTGGCTCAATTTGCTTAATTTCTTTTAGACTGTTTTGTTTGGCATCTTTTAGAACTAAAACTTTTCCGTCATCACCTGCCAGATCTTTTTCGTACTGACGCTCAATACCAGCACGGCCTTCGTAACCGCCTTCAGGATCTTTGGCGTTTTGACCCATAAAGCCCAGCAGCTGCGCATTAGACTGTGGCTGTGGATAATAACGCTGAAAGAAATTCTTTTCGTAGACGCCAGGGAAATCGAGCGAGCTGACGCTTTGAGCAATCTCAGGTGTGACCTTGTTAAGCAATGGCAAATAGTGCGATCCTGCGCCAGATGGCAAAGCAGCTTTTACGGCTTTCTCATCGGTCACATCGATACTGTCATCAATAGCCGTGACTTTTTTCAACTCATCGACCGAGATATTGGCAGCAGCGGCTAGCTTTGTCAGGTCCATATTATCTAGACGCTTTTGCATACGCGCCTGTAATTGTGGACTGCTAGGATTGGTAATGATAATGCGCTTTAGCTCATAATATTCACGCGAATAATCATGCGGACTGAATGAAACCGTCGCGAGCGGCGCGCTGACCGCAAGCGGTAGATTATTACGATCGGTAATCATACCGCGATAAGACTTCTGGGTACGCTCACTGGTAATAAGCTCATTGCCTTTGTCTTGGTAGAACTGTGCGTTGGCAACCTGAATATAATAGGCGCGGCTAATCAGTAGCGCTAATATGACCAGCGCTAGACCCCAGACCATACGAAAACGGTTTTTGTCTTGTTCAAAACCACCAAGAGCAGAAGCACCTGATGCTTTGCTCGAAAAAACCATTTTACTCTTGCGGTTTTTTACACTGGTATAAGCGCCTTGGGTGTCGCTTTTTTTGATACGACCAAACAGTTTGGCCTTACGATTGCTTGCAGCTTTATCAGGCTTGCTGCTCGTCTGACCAGATTTAGCCGCACTGGCTCGGCGGAGAGGTTTGGTTACCTTGCCGCTGGCTGGTTTCTTGCTAGTGTTCTTTGCGGTGGATTTAGGCTTTTTCTCACTCATTGTCCTGCCTCCGTCGCTGGTTCTTCAGGAGAGATGTCGGTAGAGGCACGTGGCCCAACTACGTCAGACATATCTTCATCTGAGTCTTCCGTAACCACTGGCACCAATGCAGTCGCAACACCAGGCTGGATAATCAGCTTATCCTTTAATGTTGGCGAATACATACCCAATTCAGCAACCGCTCGACTGGCAATCTGCGGTGTGGCGCTAAAGGTTTGCTGCTCAATCAATAGACGTTGATGCTCTACTTGTAGCTTACGTTCTTGTTTTTTCATGTCTTGCAAAGTTTTGTAGTCCTGATGATATTGCTGAACTTCTTCGGCAGTTTTGATACCACTCCATACAATCGTGGCTGCCAATAGCAGTAGCACGACCACATAAATGCTCACCACATTAAACCGGCGCACGAACAGCTCGCCGACATCGGTATTATAAGGTGTAGCAGTGCGGCGATTCGCAGGTTTGTCAGATATTGCCATGACGATCTCAAAAAGGTGAACGTAAACGATAGAGTAGATAACGGATTGCGAAAGATGAACGTGTCATTATTCGGTCATACCATCGATAAATATAAAACCAAAGACACTTATAAATGTAAAACCTAAACCTAAAAAACGAATATGAAAAACACAGCCAATAGCTAATATATTCAATAGCCACAAGTCATCACAACTCATGGCTATCAATATGTCATACCAAAACCAAATACGTTGCATGGCTGTGTTACATATAAAGCGATGCAACTATCATGCAGATAAAAACCAACTGCTGAGCCTAACAGACAATATTTACAGATTTTTAACAGTGGCGTAGCCATTAGGACATTTGCGCATCATTTAGACAAACATTAGCAATCTTAGACAACTCAATAATCATATTTGACTATGACTTGCGGCGTCATGATGTTCTTCTATAACCCTGTTATTTGCTCATAAGCTGTGTCAGTACGCGTTGCCATACGCAACCATGCGCTACGCGCGCGCGGGTTTTGACTCGTCTCAGCTTTGCTTGGGCCAACACGTTTTGGCTTGCTAAAATAGCGTGGACGATTCGGCGGCATTGGCAGGTTTTCGTCTTCTGGATACTGCCCTTTGCTATGACGCTGCAAGAACTGCTTGATACGGCGATCTTCTAATGAATGAAAGCTAATGACCGCTAACTGTCCACCTGACTTTAAGATAGGAATGCTTTGCGCTAAAAAGTCGTCAACATCGCCCAGCTCATTATTAATAAAAATACGCATGGCCTGAAAGCTTTGCGTCGCTGGATGCTTGCCACGTTGCCAATTAGGATGCGCTACCTTGATGACTTCTGCCAGCTCAAGTGTAGACTCGTAGCTCTCCATTTGTTTGATAGCACGTGCAATACGGCGGCTATGACGCTCTTCGCCAAACTCATACAGCACATTGGCCAACGTTTCATCATCGACTTTCTCAAGCCATTCGGCAACTGACTGGCCACGACTGGTGTCCATACGCATGTCTACTGCCCCGTCACGCATAAAGCTAAAGCCGCGACTACCGTCATCAATCTGCGGTGATGAAATGCCCAAATCCGCCATTAAGCCATCAACTTCACTGATGCCCATAGCAGCCAGACTGTCGGTCAACGTCGCAAAACTATCGTGAACCACACGCACACGGCTGTCTTTGCTTGCCAGCTCTTGAGCCACGCTAATCGCTGTTGGATCTTTGTCAAAGACAATCAGTTTTGCATCATCGGCGAGTTGACTTAATAGCAGTCGGCTATGGCCACCACGGCCAAAAGTTGCATCAACGTAGATACCACTTATATTTAAGCTATTTTGGTCACCTTCTGTTTGCTTGGGCAAGGATTTTACGCCGAGCACCGCAGCGACAGTCTCTTGCAGCAGCACCGCATCATGGACAAAACTCAATTCATCAGACGTGATATCGCCCTCATGACGGGCGTGAGTAACATCCAGATCGACATCTTGCGTAGACGCATCCTTTACAGCAGAAGGATTAGACACTGACTCAGAGAGATCAGCGGCGGCAGAAGGACTGGCTTTCGATTTTGGCTTAGACTTTGATAGGGACACAAACAACTCAATAGATGACGACCGTACTGGCCAGTAATTAGATGAAAATAAACAAGTTATGACTTGCTTAGCATTATTATCGCAAGGATACACCTGTAGTCAAGCACTAGAAGGGCTTTTCATTAAAAATATCACATGTCTCTGTTATACTAGCGCTATATTTTACGCTATTTCTTAACATCGACTTCATATCTTTCATCGCTATTTATACTAATAGCTTATATCGATAGCAAACTTTGAGACTTTTATCATGCAAACCTCTATTGACAGCACGCGCCCTGTACGTACGCGTATCGCCCCATCACCAACTGGCTTCCCACACGTAGGTACTGCCTATATTGCCCTGTTTAACTTGGCCTTTGCCAAAGCTCACGGCGGCGAATTCATCTTACGTATCGAAGACACTGATCAGACTCGCTCAACTGAGCAATCAGAACAAATGATTTTGGACGCCTTACGCTGGGTTGGTCTGGATTGGAGCGAGGGCCCAGATATTGGCGGCCCACACGCCCCTTATCGTCAGAGCGAGCGTAGCGATATCTACAAAAAGCACGCCGAGATACTCATAGAAAAAGACCATGCGTTTCGCTGTTTCTGTACCAGTGAAGAGTTAGATGCTATGCGTGCTGAGCAAATGGCCAATGGTGAAACTCCACGTTATGATGGTCGCTGCGCTCATCTTGCACCAGAAAAAACTAAGCAATTGGTAAGCGAGGGCAAGCCGCACGTGATTCGTATGCGTGTACCGACCGAAGGCACTTGTCAGGTACAAGACATGCTACGTGGCACCGTTGAGTTCCCTTGGACTCAAGTCGATATGCAAGTACTGCTAAAAACAGACGGTATGCCAACGTATCATTTAGCCAACGTCGTCGATGACCACTTGATGGAAATCACTCATGTGATGCGCGGTGAAGAGTGGCTGAACTCTGCGCCTAAGCATCAACTGCTATATGATTATTTTGGTTGGGAAATGCCGACCCTTTGCCATATGCCGCTCCTACGTAACCCTGATAAGTCAAAATTGTCTAAACGTAAAAACCCAACCTCTATCACCTACTATCGTGATGCAGGCGTGCTACCTGAAGCATTGTTAAACTATCTTGGTCGTATGGGCTACTCAATGCCTAATGACGCTGAGCAGTTTACGCTAGAAGAAATGATTGCCAGCTTTGATATTCAGCGTGTGTCGCTTGGTGGCCCTATCTTCGATATCGAAAAGCTAAACTGGCTCAATGCAGAATGGCTACGTGCGCTTAGCCCTGAAGAGCTAAAGAATAAAATCCTTGAGTGGGCCAGCAACAGTGACAAGCTAACCGCTATCGCAGCCGCAATTCAACCACGTATCGAGCTATTGTCTGATGCGGTTAATTGGGGTGGTTTCTATTTCCAAAACCTACCTGACATCAATGCTGAGAGCTTCACTCATAAATCACTCACGCCTGAGCAAATTATCGAGATGCTGCAATTAGCGCTTTGGCAATTAGAAGTCTTGCCAACTTGGTCAGAAGAAAACATTTACGCCACGCTAAAAGGCCTTGCTGCTCACCTTGATATTAAGATGCGCGACTTTATGGCGCCGTTCTTTATCGCGATCGCTGGTAGTACCTCATCAACGCCCGTCATGAACTCTATGGCGATAATCGGTGCTGATATGACGCTGACTCGCTTACGTCATGCGGTTGATGTGCTGGGAGGCCTCGGTAAAAAGAAATTGAAAAAACTTGAGAAACAAGCGGCAGAGTTGCCAGACTTTTTGGCTGCTGAATAAAGTCGTTAAAAACTTATGATATAAAAAAAGGGTTAGATTATTTCTGACCCTTTTTTTCATTATTACTAAGTGACACTACTCTCAGACTATCAAACATCTTATTTGGAACTAAACATGGCTGCCAAAACCGTCACCATAGAAAGTAAAGACTATGTCTTTAATACCCTAAAAGAAGCGCAGAAATACTATGATACCATCATAAAAGAGCTTTTCGAGGCAAACCTTACCCTAACTACAGGTCAGGATTTTGAAGATTTAAAATGGATATATAGCACTTACTGCCGTTACACCAAACATAATCTAGATAAATTAGGCAAATATGACATCATTGGCGTCAAAGGTATCAGAACGATCCGAGAAAAAGGTGGTCAATATGTGCCAACGGAATGCTGCGCGATTATTTTTTCTGATGGTAGCGAAGCAGAGTTTTATACCGATAAAGCGATTAAAGAGATCGCGCTTAAACAAAATCCACGCTAATTTGGGCTTGTTGGACCTTTAAAATAGGCTAAAACGCTTTTTTTTGCATATTTATAAATTATTTTTAAAATAGTTGTTGACAAGACTGCCGCTCTTACATAAAATACGCACACTCTTAGCGAGGGGCTATAGC
>Ga0208014_1000573_pt1 | contig 14474 bp, 13 predicted proteins | sample 25_taG_FD_184099 | JGI IMG/M metagenome (GOLD analysis project Ga0208014, IMG submission 184099) | Marine viral communities from Cariaco Basin, Caribbean Sea - 25_WHOI_OMZ (SPAdes) (version 2) | ecosystem: Environmental > Aquatic > Marine > Oceanic | place: Caribbean Sea: Cariaco Basin...
GCCGTCGGCGGCGTGCTGGTGGATGATCTCTTCGAGCTCGTAAAGCAACTCCTGGGTGCGGCCAATGCTGAAGGCGGCGATCAGCACGGTGCCCTGGTTTTGCAGGGCGCGCTGGATCACCGCTTCGAGGCGTTGGCGGCGGGTGTCGCGCTGTTGGTGTTGGCGGTCGCCGTAGGTGCTTTCGATCACCAGGGTATCGCAGTGTTCGGGCGGTTCGGGTGGTGCCAGTAGTGGGGCGTGGGGGGCGCCCAGGTCGCCGGAGAAAATGATCGTTTTAGTGTTCAGTTTTCGGTTTTCAGTGTTCAGGGGAAGATCAGTTTTCAGTCTGGCGCCGCCTTTGGCGACTGGCCCCGTTACTTCGCATTCTATGTAGGCGGAGCCTAGGATGTGGCCGGCGCGTTGCAGGCGGATGCGGGCGTTGTGGTGCACGCGGTGCCATTGGTTGTAGGGGATGGCGATGAGCCACTCGTCGATCAGTTTCAGGTAGTTGTCCACTGCTTCGGTCTGCCGGCTGAGGCTGAGGTTGAAGGTGTCTTCGAGCACCAGGGGCAGCAGCCTGGCGGAGGGCTCGCCGCAAAGGATCGGGCCTTTGAAACCCGCGGCCAGCAACCAGGGGATGCGGCCCACGTGGTCGATGTGCACGTGGGTCACCAGCAGGGCGCGCACGGTGCTGATGTCGAAGTCGATGGCCAGTTCGTCGGGGCCGCCGCAGGGGCCGCGTCGCTGCCTTGGAACAGGCCGCAGTCGACGAGCAGGCTGGCGTCCGGGGCCAGCATCAGTTGGTGGCAGGAGCCGGTGACGCCGTTGACCGCGCCGTGATGGCGGATGGTTGGTTCGGGTTGCATGGTTTGGACTTCCTTTTCCCGGTTGGTTCGGTTTTCAGGCGAGCCACGCTGGCACGCTACACGCTTTGCGCTGCGCGCAACACGCCGGGGGAAATGCCCGGCGGGTTGGCAGCAAGGGTTGTTGTTCGGCCAGCGCCTGTCGCTGGCACGGCGGAGTGCCGCCCGGCCTCTCCTACGCGGCGATGTAGCAAATCTTTTGTAGGAGCAGGCGTGCCAGCGACTGGGCTTTGCCTCACCTTTGCCTCGCCTTCGGCTCGGTTCGCGGTCGGGGACCGCTCCCACTGGGGCGCTGTAGTGGGCTGAGCCCCTTCGGCATTCAGCCGAGGCTGTCTTTGTACCAGGGCATGGCGACGGCGAGGCCCTGGCCGACGCTGTGGGTGGGCGCATAGCCCAGGTTGCCGGCGGCTTTGCTGATGTCGGCCAGGGAGTGGCGCACGTCGCCGGGGCGGAAGTCGGCGTAGTCGGGCTTTTCGTCGTAGCGCACGTCCTGGTTGGCGAGCTCCTGGCCGATCAGGTCGAACAGCTGGTTAAGGCTGGTGCGGGCGTTGCAGGCCACGTTGTAGACCTGGTTCTTGTGTTCGTCGGCGGCGGTGGCGGCGAGCAGGTTGGCTTGCACGGCGTTGTCAATGAAGCAGAAGTCACGGCTGGTTTCGCCGTCGCCGTTGATGCGCACGGTGTCGCCTTCGATCATCGCCGCGGTCCATTTTGGGATCACGGCGGCGTAGGCGCCGTTGGGGTCCTGGCGGGGGCCGAACACATTGAAGTAGCGCAGGCCGATGGCCTCGAACCCGAAGGAGCGGGCAAACACGTCGGCGTAGAGTTCGTTGACGTATTTGGTGACCGCATAGGGCGACAGCGGGTTGCCGATGGTCTCTTCGACTTTGGGCAGGCCAGGGTGGTCGCCATAGGTGGAGCTGGAGGCGGCGTAGGTGAAGCTGCTCACCGCTTCGTCCTTGGCGGCCACCAGCATATTCAGGAAGCCATCGATGTTGGCTTGGTTGGTGGCAATTGGGTCCTCAATGGAGCGCGGCACGGAGCCCAGTGCGGCCTGGTGAAGAACGTAATCTGTCCCCTTTACGGCTTCGCGGCAGTCATCCAGGTTGCGGATGTCGCCTTCCATGAAGCGGAATCGGGCCCATTGCTGCTTGGTGACCAGGGTTTGGACTTCGTCCAGGTTGTATTGGTGGCCGGTGGCGAAGTTGTCCAGGCCCACTACTGTCTGGTCCAGTTTGAGCAGGGTTTCCAGCAGGTTGGAGCCGATGAAGCCGGCTACGCCGGTGATTAGCCAGGTTTTGGGGTTGGCTTTCAGGTCGGCTTTTACTTGTTCGTAGCGGGTCATTTTGGTCCAGTGTTAGTAGTAGCTGCTCGATTCGCGGGCTGGGCCCGCTCCTACAAAGAGCCCGTGCCGTACTTTTACAGGCGCAGATCAACGGCTTCTTTGGGTAGCACGTACTTCAGGTCGTAGAGGACGTGCGGGTCGCGGCCCAGTTGGCGGAATTCGCTGGCGGGCATCGCTTTGAATTCGTTGTGGGCCACGGCCAGGACGATGCCATCGTAGCTGGCCACCATCGGTTTTTCGATGGGCTGGATGCCGTACTCCCGATAGGCCTCGTCCGGGTTGATCCAGGGATCGTAGACGTCAACGCTGACATTGTAGTCCTGTAGTTCGCGGATCACGTCGATCACCCGGGTATTACGCAGATCCGGGCAGTTTTCCTTGAAGGTCAGGCCCATTACCAGCACATGGGCGCCGTTGACCTGGATGCAGCGATCCAGCATGGCCTTGACCAGCTCGCTGGCGACGAAGCGGCCCATGCCGTCGTTGATGCGCCGCCCGGAGAGGATCACCTCCGGGTGGTAGCCCACCGCCTGGGCTTTGTGGGTCAAGTAGTACGGGTCCACGCCGATGCAGTGGCCGCCTACCAGGCCGGGGCGGAACGGCAAGAAGTTCCACTTGGTGCCGGCGGCCTCCAATACTTCCTGGGTGTCGATGTTCATGCGCTTGAAGATCATTGCCAGTTCGTTAACCAGGGCAATGTTCAGGTCCCGCTGGGTGTTCTCGATCACCTTGGCGGCTTCCGCCACCTTGATGCTGGAGGCCCGGTGGGTGCCGGCGGTGATCACGGAGGCATAGAGGCGGTCCACGGTGTCCGCCACTTCCGGGGTGGAGCCGGCGGTGACCTTCATGATGTCGGTGACGCGGTGGAGCTTATCGCCCGGGTTGATGCGCTCCGGGCTGTAGCCGGCGTAGAAGTCCTGGTTGAACGTGAGGCCGGAGACCCGCTCCAGTACCGGCACGCAGCACTCCTCGGTGGCACCGGGGAACACCGTGGACTCGTAAATCACGATGTTACCGGGCTTGAGGGTCTTGCCGATGGTTTCGGACGCCTTGATCAGCGGCGTCAGGTCCGGCTGGCGGTGCTCATCAATGGGGGTGGGCACGGTGACGATATAGACGTTACAGCCTTCCAGCGCCGCCGGATCGTCGCTGAACGCCAGCCCCTCCGAAGCGGCCAGCTCCGCGTCGCTGAGCTCGCGGGTGAAATCGTGCCCTTCGCGCAGGTCGCGGATACGGTCGTGATTGACGTCGAAGCCCACCACCGGGCGGTGCTTGCCGAACTCCGCGGCCAGAGGCAGGCCTACGTAGCCGAGGCCGATTACGGCCAGCTTGATGTCTTCCAGGGCGGGGTGGGTCATTCTTCGCTTACCTTTTAGCAATTGTCGGATTACGGCCTGTGGCCTAATTCGACCTACGTTTTTGTCAGATTGTACTGTTTCGGGCACGCTACCGCCGCAGGGTTTGCCGTCGGTTCCCTGAGGACGGATGGTTGCGGGTTTGTCTGTCGTTGGCAGGTCTCTGGGATCCTGCCGGCCGGCTTTGCCGGCCTTCGCGGGCTGGGCCCGCTCCCACCAAGCGGCTCCGTAGAGCCGCCTTTACAACGTGCTTATGTCTTTCAGGGCCAGGGTCAGGCGGTGCTGCTTGTGGAGCATGTTAAGCAGCACGATGGCACGCTCCTGGCCGTCGAAGCGGTGGAATACCGCTTCCATGTCCGCGAAAGGTCCGTGTTCGATGCGCAGGCGGTCGCCCGGCCGCAGCGCGGGGCGGTCGTCGTTGGCGCTGGTCTGGGTTTGCAGCTTGAGTGCATCGATCACGGAGGGCGGCACCGCCGCCGGGCGGTCGCCGAAGGCCACCAGTTTGGTCACACCCCGGGTGGAGCGGATGGTGTGCCAGCCACTGCCCTGTTCGGACAGTTGAATAAAGAGGTAGCCGGGGAACAGGGGTTCCTGGCGCTGCACGCGCCGGCCGGCACGCACTTTTTCCAGACAGAGCTGGGGCTGAAAGCAGGTAAAGCCCTGATTTTCCAGGTTTTCCTGGGCCCTGTAGTTCTGGTTGGCGCGGCACTGCACCACGTACCAGCCTGAATCGCTCATGCCGTTTTCCTTTTCGGGGCCTTGCCCGTGCCCAGCCCTTGTGAGGCCGAGTGTCCGTATTCATGTAGCTTCGCGCGGGGAGGTGACGTTCGCGTGACGGAGCCTACGTTAGCCGGGCGCAGTCCGCCTTGCCGTAGTGCTCAGGTTGTCTTTTGTTGCGATTTTTTACATTCCCCCCGGAATATAGCTTTGTGATCCTAGTGCAAATAGTTTATGTGATCAACATCACGCTTATTGCATGGCGTAGCGGCCCAAGCCCGGGATGGCCGGCCATCATGCTCAACCGTAAAAAGCTCGATAAGCGCTCATGATCTTCGGGTCCGTCACCTTATCCCTGGTAATGTTGAAACGCTCCGCCAGGCAATACTCCGCGTCGAGGTCGTAACCGTTAGCACTTAGCTTGCTTTTGAGTTGGTTGAAAACAGCTTCGGGATGGTCGCAAAAATCCTCATAATACACGGTCATCTTTTTGTGCTCGGCAACGTTTTTGAGCCCCTCCTCGACCGCCTTATTCACGTGGAATATCTGCCCTGCGACTTGTTCGTAGGGTTCAAGGCGGGACAGCTCCGGATATTCCGGGATCTTGAACGAATACCATTTATCGATATCGCCCAACTGGCGCTTTCGTGCATTCAGGGCGGATTCTATATTAGTAAGCGGATCACGTTTACAGTGGATAAATACTGCTTTCTTAAATAACGCATCGAGAAAATCGATATTATAATTCAATATCATCGCCTTTAGTGAAACAGGCTTATCGAACACATCCATCATCCCCGAAAACTCCGCGACCAGAGTCTTGGTATCGACTCTCTCGAAGAGCTCCGGTGTCGGCAAATAATCGATCTCGCCAAAAGGAAGAAAACGGCGCCAAAAATACCAAAACTCATTCGGCGCCAGCGCCCCCTTCGTCTTACCGTTCTCGGAATTAAAGGTAACGGCCTGATTGAAATCTTTTAATTCGTCCCGAAAATTGTATCGCTCATCAGCCAGAAGCAACTGAAGCTTGGCTCCCATGATCGGCGCACGGTAGAAGCGCGAGAGCAAATTTGTCGGGTAAGCAAACAGCCCGGTATTCGCCAACCACTGCGTAAGGAGGGTCGATCCGGACCTCAATGGCCCCATGACAAACACAAGAGGAAAAGCAGGCTCGTGGGCGGGCAGCAAACCTTCTTCGACATGCCAGAGGTCCGCGTTCACCTCTTTCAGAAAACCTTCCAGTGATCTGTTTCTCTGAAAAGGCTGCAGGCGTTTTTCAGTCATACCACCAACTCAAATACATGAATTCATAACAACTGGAGCATTGTCCCGTCGTGCTATTTAATCACGACCTTTAAAAAGCGCTCCATGTTGTCCATCTTCTCCAGCATCTCTGCCTCGCTGTCGAACTTCATTATCATCGCACCAAGGGCGTTATTGGAGCCGTCAAACTTATTAACCAGATCACCGCAACGAACGAAAACTTTCTCTTCCAAAATATTATTCTTTATTTCATCACTATACCAAATATTATCGACCACACCGTCCTGGGTGGCGTGCAGTATATAAGATGAATAGAAGCCATCAGTGTCTACCTGCCGCAGGTCCGAGCAGTCCAGGCCAAGCGCCGAATCCACCGTATATTTTACAAGATCAACACCGGTGGCGTATTTAATAACTTCCGGGATCAGGTTTCCACCATTACGAGGACCAAGTTCCAGGAAAGAGAAATCGCCATTCTTGTTATAATGATAATCAAAATTCAGAGCGCCATGCTCAATATCAAGCAACCGCAGCAGTCTCTGTGTTTCCCGGTGCGCCTGCTCCTGTGTGTATCTTGAAATGGTGGCAGGAAAGCTCTCTCCGATAGGAACCAGGGGGTTGCATAACTTATCAAAGTGTTCGTTCGCCCAGCACCTGAACACCAATTCGCCGTTCACAACAAACCCGTCGCCGGCCACCTGATAGCCATCACGGACAAAGAAGTCCTCAACAGCGACTTTCTTTTCCCTGGAGAAGCGCATGGCGTACGAAAAAGCGGAGTCCAGTTGGTCGCATTCCGTGATTTTGGTGACGCCCTTGCTGCCGGAGGAGTCAACCGGCTTAACAATAGCCGGCACACCCAAAGTGCTTAGCCATTCTTTGGCCGGATCCAGGTCATAAAACGACCTGGAATCAGGTACAAGAAAGCCATTCCTGGTTAAAAAATCCCGGAATAAATCTTTTCTGGCAAGAATATTAACCGACTCATACGGATTACCGACCAGACCCATTTTTTCAGCCACGTACGCCTGGGTGGGTGCGGCGGGATCCGACGCATAAGCCACTACTCCATCTACTTTCGCTCTCTTTGCCAGCGCCAGAACGGCATCCATGTCAGTAGTGGATACGTTGTGCCATTCATCAGCGAGCTTGTGACCAGGATTATCGGGGAGATAATCACAGGTGATGACGTAGTGGCCTTGTTTAACCGCGTACTCGATTGGGGGCATCTGCTGTGCGGATGCGCCCAAGAACAGGATTCTCTTGGTCGTCATACAAAACTTCCGGGCTCGTTGACCACAGCGGATATCCTTGATACTTCGAAATGGCTGAGGTCTGCATAAATTGGCAAACAGAGCACGCGGCCAGCGATATTACGAGATGTCTCACAAGGCCCGGAACCTAGAAGAGAAACAGTATCCAAAGATGGATAGAAATACCGCCTTGACTGCACGCCCTGTTGGGCCAAAGCGTCCACTACTTCTACAACCGTTTCTTGATCTTCCAGCAGCAAAGGGAAGTAGGCATAGTTACGAGTAGTATAAGGCCTCAGATCAGGCATATCGATACCGGCTCTCAAACTCTTACAGTAACGCTCAAATACGTCGCGTCGACGGCTGGAGTTACTTTCCATCTCATCGAGCACACAAAGCCCCATGGCCGCCTGAAACTCATTCATTTTGGCATTGATGCCGAGACTCTCAATGTTGTTCGGCCCGGCAAGTCCGAAGTTGATCATCTCACGCGCACGCTGCAAGTCATCCTTATGTTTAAAAACTATTGCTCCACCCTCGACCGTATGGAACAGTTTTGTGGCATGGAAACTCAGTGTGGCTGCGTCGCCGTATGCCAGCAGGCTCCGCCCTTTATAGTCGACGCCGAAAGCATGGGCTGCGTCATAGATCACTTTCAGGTCGTGCTGCGCCGCGAGCGCGTCGATGGCCTCTACATCACAGGCATTACCGAACACATGAACAGGCACGATCGCCCGGGTGGCTGGTGTGATGGCAGCCTCGATTCGGCCTGGGTCGAGACACCAGGTACGTGGATCGATGTCCGCGAAGACCGGCGTCAGGCCTTCCCACCGCAGGGAACTCGCCGTTGCGACAAAGCTGAACGGTGTGGTAACGACTTCAACGGGCGGATCCGGGTTGATACTGCTTATCCCCAGGGCCCGGTAGGCCACCTGTAAGGCAAGGGTCCCATTACTGACCAGCAAAAGATTTTCAACGCCGAGGAACTGCTCAAGACGAAGCGTGAGCTCCTGAACCAGCGGCCCATTATTCGTCAGCCAGCTTCGCTCATAGATACCGTCTATATAGGCGTTCAATTTTTCGCGGCTGGGTAAGTACGGCTTAGTGACCGGAATCATGTTCTTTTACCAGATCAAGCAAATATCGGCCGTAGCCGTTTTTTGATAGTCTTTCGCCCGTCAGCGCTACCTGCGAGGCACTGAGCCAGCCGTTGTTCAGCGCGATTTCTTCCAGACAAGCGATTTTGTAGCCTTGACGCTTCTCAACGGTTTCAACGAACTGCGCGGCCTCCAGTAAACTTTCATGGGTGCCGGTGTCCAGCCAGGCGAACCCCCGCCCCAACACCTCCACTTTAAGGTCACCACGCTCCAGATACGCCTGATTGATACTGGTTATCTCGAGTTCACCTCGATGTGAAGGCTGAACCTGCTTGGCTATCTCAACAACATCGTTGTCATAGAAATACAGCCCGGTTACCGCGAAGTGCGATTTAGGATGCTCTGGCTTTTCCTCAATGGACACGGCGCGTTTATTGCTATCGAACTCAACCACGCCAAAACGCTCTGGATCCTTTACCTGGTAGCCAAAAACCGTGGCGCCGCTCTCTCGGGCGGCCGCCTGCTTCAGTTTCGGCGAGAAACCCTGGCCGTAGAATATATTGTCGCCTAAAACAAGACATACGCGATCGTTACCGATAAACGACTCACCAAGAATAAAAGCCTGCGCCAGACCGTCGGGACTGGGCTGTTCGATGTAACTCAATTCGACACCGAACCGGCTGCCGTCGCCCAGCATACGCTGGAAGCCGGGGAGATCTTCCGGAGTGGTGATAATCAGTATTTCGCGGATGCCCGCCAACATCAGAACCGAGAGTGGATAATAAACCATTGGCTTATCATAAATAGGCAGCAGTTGCTTTGAGACGCCCATGGTGATGGGGTACAGCCGAGTACCGCTACCGCCGGCGAGAATAATACCTTTCATAACACCTTCTCTTTACCAAGACCTAACCTTTCGCGTTGATAGCTACCGTCCTGGACGCGCGCGCACCAGGTTTGGTTGTCCAGATACCATTGCACGGTTTTACGCAGGCCGGTCTCAAATGTTTCATGGGGTGCCCATCCAAGCTCCCGTTCGATCTTGCCGGCGTCGATAGCGTAGCGATGATCGTGGCCAGGTCGGTCCTGAACGAAGGTTATCAGATCGCGATACTGACGCTGTGCCACAGGAGCGAGCTCCTGCAGCAGATCACAGAGCGACTCCACAACCTGCAGATTACTCATCTCATTATGCCCACCGATATTATAGGTCTCCCCTATCCGGCCGCGTCCTATCACCTGGTACAACGCCCTGGCATGGTCTTCCACATAGAGCCAATCACGCACCTGATCGCCCCGCCCGTAAACGGGCAATGGCTTGCCCTCCAAGGCATTAAGAATCATCAGCGGGATCAGCTTTTCCGGAAAATGGTAAGGCCCATAGTTATTCGAGCAGTTTGTCAGCAGCACCGGCAGACCATAGGTACGATACCAGGCACGAACAAGGTGATCGGAGCTGGCCTTGCTGGCGGAATAGGGGGAACTGGGCGCGTAGGGCGTGCTTTCGGTAAATAGACCTTCCGGCCCCTCCAGATCACCGAACACTTCGTCCGTGGATACGTGGTGGAAGCGAAAGGCCTCACGTGCCACACCTGCCAGGCCCTGCCAGTATTGCCGGCAAACTTCGAGCAGTGTGTAAGTACCCACTATGTTGGTCTGCACGAACGCAGCAGGCCCTTCAATCGACCTGTCCACATGGCTTTCAGCCGCCAGGTGCATCACCGCGTCGGGACGATGCGCCGCGAAAACCCTTTCTAAAGCCGCCTGATTGCAAATATCGACTTGCTCGAAGCGGTAACGCTCGCTGCCACTCACCGCGGCCAGTGATTCGAGATTACCGGCGTAGGTCAGTTTATCAACGTTGACAACACTATCGTCAGTTTCGTTTATGATATGACGGATGACGGCTGAGCCAATAAAGCCGGCCCCACCCGTTACGAGAACCTTCATTACCTATTTCCTGTGCCAAGACGACCGGTCACCAGTCGGGCCTACTGGGGTGTATTGTAGGCTCCATAGTTCGTAGCAGCCAATCGAGTCTCGGAGCAAGCGCAATGCTCAGCGGCGCTCCGGCTGTCGCCGGCCGGTGAGTAGCAGTATTCGGTGCCAGGTTCCATACACCTTGAGAAGGTAGACCATCGACAAGGCGCTGGCTTTCTCACCAAAGGTGAGATCCCCTCTTTTTGCCAGCGCCCGGCAGTGCTGCACCGGCGGCATAATGCCCCTCAACAGCATCACGAATAGGCCGGCGCCGCTGCGAGCCGCCCTGACATTCAGGGCTGCCGCCGCGAGGCGTCTCCGTTTCGTCAGGAGCTCGCGAAGACCGGACCTCGCGGGGTGTGCCACTACCACATCCGCTGCGTACAAAATTGGCACGCCCGCCGATGTCGCCCTCAAACCCCACTCCGTATCGCCTCCGGATAGTAAGGTGCTATTAAAATAGCCCACGTCATCAAAGTGCCGGCGCCAGGTAATAAGATTCGCGGTTACCGAGACGCCCTCGTCCACGTACCTCTGTTGCGGGAAAGCATACGCCTTTTCGTACTTCTCAACCCAGTTCAGACGGGCGCCGCGATAGGTCAGCTTGACGCGACCGGCGACACGACCTGCACCGGAAAGCAAGTGTGTCAGGCCGTTTTCCAACCATTGTGCGTCAGGCGTACAGTCCGAGTCAGTGAACGCGACAACATCGCCTTGGGATCGCGTCAATCCACGATTGCGAGCTGCGTAAGAACCGGGTTGCGCTTCGCTTACCAGGTGCCATTCCGCAGGCAGACTCAATGAAGCGGGCGGCGGATCGCCGGGATCATTGTTCACCAGCACCACTTCAAACCGGTCCAGGCCCAGGGTCTGCTTCTTCAAGGCTTCGCATAATTGCGCGACTCGCGGCCAGTCATGGTACGCTGGTACTATAACCGAGACAAACGGCTGATTCTGCGGGTGCGCGGGTTGGTGTTGCATCATTGCTCCGCCTCGTTTGACCGAAACTTTCTTCTCAAAATGCCGAGTATGCGCCGGACTCCTAAGGGAAGTGAGGTATAAAGGGCAAGGGCAAGCAGCCGTCGCCGGCCCGTTATCTTACAAACGGACAGCACCAGCCGCAGGTCGGGCCGCTCGCGGCACTGATCCGCGTAACGGATATACCGCGTGGTCTGATTGCGAATGCGTTCTCCCCAAACCAAGACGTTCTCGGCGTTGCTATCCACGTTGGAACGAAGCTCCGATGACAAGATCCGCACCAGTTCCGCTGCGGACTCGACGTGTCGACGCGTGGGCATGGAAGTCATAATCGAATTGGCACGCACGCGGCGTCTGAAATAGACCCTATTATCAACTACCGTACGACCCGCACGGGCCAACAAAGGAAGGAAAACCGCCTCATCTTCATGAATAATTGCGGGAAAAGAGAGACAAGACTCACGCCACAGCTCCCGGCGGGAGAGATATAAGCAGGCGCTCGCTTTAAGACCGCCGCTATCGTAGAGAGGCCTGACCGCCTTCACGCCATGCTCGTAAACCGCTGAGAAACCGCGCCGATAATCCGGCGAAAAATCAGATTGGTAACCGGCTTCGGCAAAGCTTTCACCGCTGAACAAAATAACATCTGGGCTTCGCTCTATGATGGTCTTCTTCATTTTTGTAATAAAGTCTGGTTCGAGAAGATCATCGGAGTCGAAAAAATAGACATATTCGCCTTTGCTACTCGCCAGGCCGAGATTTCGCGCCGGACCCAACCCGTGATTTTCGGTGCGAATCACCTGTATAAAGTCATAACTCTTGTAGTGTTCCAGCTTTGCTGGCGTGCCATCGGTACTGCCATCATCGATAATCAGAATTTCGTCAGGCAAGTCATATTGATTCAGGAGAGATTCCAGTGCCGCTTCAATATAGGGCTCGACATTATAGGCGGGCACCACAACAGAAAGGGTTGCTGGCATCTTGCCACTCCTGTAGATCATGAATCAGGCTTTAGCCGGGCTAACAGCCGCTTCAGACGCGCCTGCAGTCGCTCTGAGAGGCGACGCATCAGTGCTTTTGCGATCATCGCGGAGCCTACCGATCCGATTATCTCGGAGACGGCGCGAGTCAGAAGTAGCCGGGTCGAGCATGCATCGCCCTCTTCCTGATAGCGCGCGGCGATAAAAAGCACGGCGTCAAGCGTGGTCCGCAACCGCTCAACGGTCCCCCTGCGAGACCACATTCCGCCATCATGAACACGATATACCGCCGGAGCTATATCCTCTACGTAAACGGCGCCGCCATGGCGGCTCAGATAGCTGGTGAGCACGATATCCAGGGCAATGGGGAGCGGACGGCGGTCCAGCCAGCGAATCGGCTTGTTCCGGAACATCCGGGTGAGCGTGGGAATAAAGGGCGCCGACGCCAACTGCGAGGCATTGTAGCCCCCTTTTGAGGGCTTACTGCGCCCCACCACACGACCTTCTTCGCTGACGCGAATGGCGTCGTGATAGCACATAACCGCCGAAGGATTCTGATCCAGGACTGCTACCTGTTTTGAGAGCTTCTGCTCATCAAGCCAATAGTCGTCACCCTCGCATAACGCGATGAAGTCCCCGCGAGCAAGGGAGAAGGTAAAACAAGGCGGGCGAACCCCTAGCCGGTACTGGTTTTCCGTTTGCAGAACGGGCCGGACAATATCCGGATATGCCGCCTGGTATCGCTCTACGATTCGTGCGGTATTATCCGTGGACGCGTCGTCGTGAACTATAACCTCAAAAGGAAATTCTGTTCTCTGAACAAGAAAACCCGCCAGCGCTTGCTCGATAAAGGGCTCGTGATTATACGTATGGCAGACAATGGAAACCCTGCAGCTTGCCCCCTTGCGCCAAGTGCTTTTTATCTGTTCCTCGGTCGGCAAGGGTTTCCGCGGTACGGGAGCATCTAAAAGGTGGTTTTCACCCTCTTTCTTTTTCATACAAGCCGCCTCTTTATCTGGGCGAGGATCGTCAATACGCCGCCTGAGCGCACAGCCAAACCGGTAATGATATACAAAAGCAAACCGATTAATCCGGACGCCAACAGCACGACAAAATCGTGCGCTTCCATGTATTGCACGACCATCCAAGCACACAGAGCGGCGACCATCGCGGAAAGCAAGGGTTTGGAAATATCAGCTACTTGCTCCATGAGGCTGTAATTAACCAAGCGGTGGCAAAAATAGGTATTCGGCACTAACGCGAGTGTTGAAGCAACAGCCTGGCCAACGACGATGCCAAAGACACCGTAAGGAATCGAAGCCACCAATATCGAGAAACTAACCGCCTTTTTGACAAACCCGATTTTCAGAACCAAATCAGAGCGATCTTTAACCTTTAATGCATTAATATTCAAAGCGTGCAACGGATAGAGCACCGCAACCCAGGAAAGCACTTGGATATAAGGCACGGATCCTAACCACTTTTCCCCGAAAAGCAGATTAACGGCGGGTTCCGATAATGCCGCAATCAAAAACATAATTGGCGAGATAATCGCCATGGTCACTTGTATGATTTCGCGGTACTTAGCCTTTAGGTTTTCGGTCTCGTTTTGAAGAGTCGCCAAGGCCGGATAGGTCGCCTGTTGAACGGCGGCGGTAAACTGCTGCGAGATCAGGTCTGAAATACGGCGCGCAAAGTAATAAAGACCCGCCAGCTCCGCACTGAAAAAGCGACCTATCACCAGGACGTAGGAGTTCTGAAACACCACCTCAAGCAGCCCTTCGGCAAGCAGGTTTGCGCCGAAAGAAAAATGGTGCCTGAAAGATTGGATACTGAAAGACCAGGACGGTCTCCAGGAACTGGCAACCCAGAGTATAAGGGTGGACACGACGGCACTTGCCACTATCTGTAACGCCAGGCTCCACACCCCGAACCCGGCATAGGCGGCCGCCACGGCGGCCGTGCCGGAGAGAAGAACGCCGATGGTATTGGCCTTCATCTGCGCTTTGAAATTCATTGCACGGACAAGCACCGCGACCTGGACCATCTTTGCCGCATTGAAAAATACGACCAGCGCTGTCATGCGCAACAAGTCAACCAGTACGGGTTGTTCGTAGAACCGGGCCACCCAGGGCGCGGAGAAAAATATGGCGGCATAGACCAGGCCGGACATGACCATATTGGTGTAGAACACCGTGTTCAGGTCCGTTTGCGACACCGATTCGGACCGGATCAGCGACTGCCCCAAACCGGATTGCACGATCACCGTCGCCACCTGGAACACAATGGTGATCATGGCGATCAGGCCGAACGACTCCGGCGCCAGCAGCTTTGCCAGGAAAAGCGTAAATACCGTGGACGCCCCGTTCTTCATGAACAGGCCGGCCAGGTTCCACAGCACTCCTGCGCTGATCTTCCGGTTCATGTCGCGCATAGGCATCCGTCAGGGCCGGCCTATGGGGAGATAGAGCAGCCCGGCGTCACGCATGGTTTCAGGTTCGTAGAGGTTACGGCCGTCCACCACCACCGGCGTCTTCAATGTCTCCCGGAGCAGAGTGACGTCGATAACGCGGAATTCTTTCCATTCGGTGCAGATCACCAGCGCATCGGCGTCTTTCAACGCCTCCATGCGGTGCTCGGTCAGCGTCAGGCGCTCCCGGTCAGGAT
>Ga0208014_1000577_pt1 | contig 14423 bp, 10 predicted proteins | sample 25_taG_FD_184099 | JGI IMG/M metagenome (GOLD analysis project Ga0208014, IMG submission 184099) | Marine viral communities from Cariaco Basin, Caribbean Sea - 25_WHOI_OMZ (SPAdes) (version 2) | ecosystem: Environmental > Aquatic > Marine > Oceanic | place: Caribbean Sea: Cariaco Basin...
CCATTCTTTTTGAGGTGTTTATCACGACAAAAAGGGCAGTTTTTTGATTCATGGCTTTGATTCCTTGCAAATATAGACAGTATATAGCGTTAGACCCTACGCCAGCATGAATAATGTCCATTACACCAAAAAGCACGCTTAATATAGTTAAGCGTGCTTTTTTTGTTTAGAGGGGTAGAACAACAATCGTATTAAGTGCTAAAAATCATCATCGTTGCTACGTTCGGCCGCTTCTCTATCAACAATATCCATCGCATCTGGATAATCGCTGTCATCAAGGTTGTCTTGAACCAAAATCTCATCGACACGTGACTCATCGATATTTTGACGATGCGCAGGTGTGAGTCCTTGGGTCGCATCACTACCGACTTCTGAGTTATTAAATCCTGCACTATTATCAATCACATCATCGTTATCGATGGTATGCAGCATAGGATTATCCAAATCAACCAATTGGTTGTCTTGTTCATCCTGATTATTGCTATCTAAATTATCGACGCTGTCATTGTTGTCACGACGGTTACCATCAATATGATCCATCTCTTCTGGTAGTGGGTTTTTTGAGTTTTCCATGAATAATTCCTTATTGTAGTTATTAGACGTTGCCATCATTAGAAGTAAAAATATCGCACTGGCTTATCAGATCATCGCTCATTGCAATGTAGATAATATGCTTCTCAGTTTGTACGCTTAATCAACTTTTCACTAGTAGTAAGGTGTGACAGGATGTTCAAAAAATGTAAGACGATGATTAGAATGCAAAACGACTACTCAAGATGAGTAGCCGTAATTATTTATAAAATTTGTGCTAAATCTTTGTAAGATAGCAAAGTCGCTACATAAATAATCAAACTTATAGTGTTAATTATTGGCGTGGTCGAACTTATAATTTAACTTCTGTACCAGACATGACTCATAGTCAGCCAGTTTAAATTGCCATAAATAGGTCAAGGCAATACCATAAATGGCAGTCTCAGCCAGCTCTTCGACAATTTCACCAAATGTATGCGGGAACACAATAGCGTTCTCACCCATGTACTGAATGATAGCCAGTACAGTAACGCTAAGATAGAGCGAAACGGGTACGTTTTTTAGCACTGCCCATAGGTAATGCCTCGAGTAGACCAGCAAACCAAGGGCGACGAGATAGATAAGGGTAAGGACGCTGTCCTCCCACCAGTCATAAGACTGACCAAGCATCAAAAAATCGCTTGGAACCAGTAAGTCTGGTAGATAGTTCAACTCTCGACGAATGACAGAGACAAATATAAGTACGGCTCCTAGCCAAAAAGCCTTAATTTGTTTGACATGACTTTTCATAAAATACTGTGAACTGCGCAATAGGCATACTATCAAAAGTATAATTCCAGGGACTTCAACGATGCCATCTGAACTCAAAATAACTGGCTCCTGCGTATCAAAAAGAATGTGTTAAAAACAAAAAAGTGAGCCCAAAGGCTCACTTTAAAGCAAAAAATATCGAATAGTTAGGGTTTAACAGATGACCTATTATAAACCCCATATTTAGATATTACTGTTATGAAATATAACTAACTGGTCATAAGTGATTGTTAATATAAACAATATATAATGACTTATTGTAGTATCAGTTATCAAAAACTCTCATATCTGCAAGGTACATCGATAATCGTACCTTGCATGCTTAATAAAATATCAGTGAGTGATTAATGCGCCTCATCCCAGTTTTGACCGCTATCAGTCTCGACTAATAAAGGCACTGCAAAGTCGACATTCCAGCCTTTTTCTACTGCTGTAGTCGTTAAGACATCTTGCATAGCGTCAGTAATCAGCTGGCTAACTTCGTCTACTTTATCGACATCTACTTCGAACACCAATTCATCGTGAACCTGTAGCAGCATTTTGGCTTGCTCTTTTGGCAACACTTTATCAACGGCAATCATAGCAAGCTTGATTAGATCAGCAGCAGAGCCTTGTAGTGGGGCGTTAATCGCCGCGCGCTCAGCACCTTGCTTGACCATACGGTTACTATGATTGATATCAGGCGTATAGAGCTTACGACCTAATATCGTCTCGACATAACCTTGCTCATAGGCGCTGGCACGCGTATTGATCATATAGTTTTTGACGCCTGGATAGCGCTCAAAGTACATATCAATATAGTCTTGTGCTTCGCCGCGGCTCATCTGTAGTTGCTTGGCAAGTCCAAAGGCACTCATCCCGTATAGCAGACCAAAGTTAATGGCTTTAGCATTACGACGCTCGGTCGAGGTGACGTCTGCGACATCCTTACTAAGTACTTCGGCAGCGGTGGCCGCGTGAATATCTAATCCTTCGTTAAAGGCATGAGTTAGGTTTTTATCACCTGAGAAATGCGCCATTAGACGCAACTCAATTTGTGAATAATCCGCTGCCAAAATAACGCGACCTTCTGGGGCGATAAAGGCTTGACGAATGAGGCGACCAGTCGCAGTACGAATTGGGATATTTTGTAAGTTAGGATCTGTTGAGGACAAACGCCCAGTGCTCGTTAATGCCTGATGGTAGCTAGTGTGCACACGATCGGTTTCGCTATCTGCGACATTATCCAGTGCGTCGGTATAAGTACTTTTGAGCTTAGATAATCCACGATACTCTAGCGTAATATCGACCAATGGATGATCGATTTTTGATAGTACCGCCTCACCAGTCGAGTATTGACCAGACTTGGTTTTTTTGCCGCCCGGCACGCCCAGCTTTTCAAACAGCATCTCACCGAGCTGCTTAGGAGAGCCTAAGTTAAACTCTTCACCTGCCACTTCATAGGCGCGCTTCTCTAGGGCGATGATTTCTTCGTCGAAGCGTTTTGATAGCTCGTTTAAGAATGAACGTTTAATCAAAATACCATGCGCTTCCATTTGGCAAAGTATCTCTGCTGTTGGAATCTCTAGCTCGTGTAACAGTTTGGCATTATTGGCATCGTTAGCCAGCTCAACGCTGAACACGTCAAATAACTGATAGGTGATGTCGGCATCTTCACACGCATAGTCGCTCGCGATATCGATGGCCACTTGGTCAAAGGTAACTTGCTTAGCGCCTTTACCTGCCACATCTTCAAAGCTGATGGTTTGCGTTTGTAGATAATGACGTGCCAAATCATCCATACCGTGGCGAGTAGCTGCCGCATTGATGACATAGCTGGCAAGCATGGTGTCCATTGCCCAGTTATTTGGCTGCTCATGTATGGCGCCAACTAGATCAATATCATAGTGAGCGAGGATGTGCGCATCATACTTTAGATGCTGACCGATTTTACCGATATTTGGATTTTCTAAGACAGGTTTTAAGCGAGCTAATACTGTATCGCGATCAAGCTGCTTGGCTATTAGCTCATCACCTTCTAGGCTATGCGTAAGCGGAATGTAATAGGCTTCGTGTGCTTGCAATGCGAAAGATAAACCGACAATTTGTGCATCGCGCCAATGAACGCTAGTGGTTTCGGTATCAATGACAAAATGCGGAGCAGCTTCTAACAATTCGACCAAGCTATCAAACGCTGGCTCATCGAGTACAGTGTGCCACGCTTTATCATGGTTAGTGCTGTCTTTGATGTTGTCGCTCTTGGTTGATTGGAGCGATTTTGCCACCTGTGCCTGTGACTCAGTATCGGCTTGGCTATCAGCAACACTTTTAGAGCCATTGGCAGGATGATTTGGATGATCAAGCGATGCCAGCTCATTTCTAAACTCAAGCTCATTATATAAGTCGCGCAATTCGTCTATATGCGCACAAGGGTCGGTATTGATTTTTAGATCATTCCAATTTTGACCGATGGCTAAGTTGGTGACGATGGTAGCAAGCTTTCTGTTAAAAGGAATATCGTCGGCGTGTTCGATCAGACCTTTCGCCCCGCGACCTTTGATAAAGCCAATGTGCTTGAGCATGTTTTCGATATCACCATACTCAACGAGCAGGTCTTTAGCGGTCTTTTTACCGATACCAGGTACGCCTTTGATGCCGTCAGAGGCATCGCCCATTAGCGTTAAGAAATCGATCATTTGATTTGGGTTAATGCCAAATTTATCGATTACCGCTGGCGTATCCGTGACTTTACCCGTAAAGCTGTCTTCCAATATTACGCAGTCGTTGACCAGCTGCATCATGTCTTTATCACCCGTTGAGATGACCACATGATGACCTTGCTCGACAGCGCGATGGGCAAGTGTACCGATGATATCATCGGCCTCTGCACCTTCGATACGCAACAGCGGAATACCTAATGCAGTGACCAAACGATGAATATAAGGAATTTGCTCTACTAGCTCGACATCGATAGGTGGACGAGCAGCTTTGTAATCAGCAGACATATGATGACGAAAAGTCGGTGATTTGGTATCGAAGCAAACAGCCATGTGAGTAGGATGATAGCGACGCATCAGCTTTAGTAGTGCGTTGAGTGTACCGCGTATCGCATTGGTGATTAGACCCTGCGAGTTTTGCATAGTTTTTGGGAGGGCGTGATAAGTGCGGAACAGATAATAGGAGCCATCAACCAAAATAAAAGGTGGCTGATCTTTGTCTACATGACTGGTATCCATCAGCGCCACATTAGGCATGGTATCGAAGTTCGGTAGTGCTTTGGGGTCAAGCGCTTGGTGAGAGTTGTGGTCGTTATCGGTGGTATTGTCAGCTATGTCATCAGTCATAAAAGTCACTTATCAGCTATTAGATAAAAATATATACGCTTATTATAACGATAAAATCATCGTGTGCCGAACTGCTTAACCGTTACGAGATGTTCTATCGTGTTCTTTTTTATTGAAATCTACACTGAGTGTTCGATATTCTATTTCCGAGACAAATGAATTGGTAAAAACAAAAAAAGAACCCAGATAAACTGAGTTCTTTTAATGTCTGATGACTATCAACTATTTGTTATTAAATAGTTGATAAGAAATCTTTGAATGCGTTATCTTACTTCTGAAGAGACTTCGACATCGATGTTACCGCTGGTTGCTTTCGAATATGGGCATACTTCATGCGCTTTTTCGACCAATTTTTGAATCTCGTCAGCAGATAGGTCTGTATTATCAGCGATGACGTGAATTTTTACGGCAAGCTTATATTCATGATTATCACCTTGTAACAGGTCTACAGAGGTCTCAACAGTTGAGCCAAATGTTGCGCTTTCCATTTTTTTGACTACGCCCAAAGCGCCATCAAAACAAGCGCCATAACCCATCGCGAGTAATTGCTCAGGGTTATTACCTTTTTCATTACCGCCTGGTGGTACCATATTGATTTCAAGGTCACTATCGCTTAAGGTTGCTGTACCCATGCGGCCGCCAGTAACAGTAGATTTGGTAGAGTATAAAGATTTCATGACACATCCTTTGTTGTGAGTTTTTATGTTTATATTTAAGTGGTAAATCTTAATATGAAACCTAGCATAACAAATCGCTCACGCAGCTCAGTGCATAGAGAGTAAATATATACTGCTAGTTTGTAAATGAGATTTCGGGCTCAGTTTTATTCGTTTTTAGATTTACAATCTTATCGTACAGTTGTCAAAGAGGTACAATAGCGGTAATGAGCCATATATACGTTATCAGTACAGATAATAGAAATCTGAATCATAAGGACATTGTTTGATGAATAGATGGATTGCGATACCTAGTGTTTGCTTTTTGACGACGCTCGCTTTGATAGGGTGCGAAGAAGAAGACGGCGCTTATGGGACGGCTAGTAGCAAGATTACATTGACAAGCTTTGCTAATAGTTATGATAGCAAAGCCAATGCTACGGCAATTGCGCGAATTGATGAAACGTATCGTACTGGTGCGCGCGAGATCAAAACAACTAATCTCATCAACAGTTATAGCAACCAAAGCCTGAATGATTTAGATAGAACCGTGCTGGCAGATGACTTCGAGGGTCGACTTGAAAATAAAGACATCGAGGTTAATAATCGGACGGTCAAACGCCCCATCTATGAAAAAAACACCAATAACCAGCTAGACTATCAAACTACTTATAAGACGCTCAACTTATCGGGTTTGCATGCGAACAGCTATGTTGCTAGTACAAACGTGAACAATAGATACGGTATTATTACCGACTTAAATAATTATTCTGAAATTCCGACCAATGTTGCTTTTCCTGAAGGGTCAGTTTGTTATATCCCTGTGGTAACCAGTGAGCGTTCGTTTTTGGCTTTTAATGATAAAAACAAGACTGGATACGCCTCCATAGAGAGGTGGATTGAAGTGGCCAAAACCCGCTTTAGTGCTGATAGAGATCATAGAACTTCTCAGTTCGGAGTGGGCGTAGGCAATCAGCAACAAGCCGCGCAAGTCATGTTTTTCGAATACGATGATCAGCCTGCTTATGAATATAGCGGTGTTGAGTATGGAAAAGACGTCTATGAGGCAAACTATGTCGCCAAAGGTAGCACTGACCCGAACACAGACAGTCGTTTTGACGTAGTTGATTGTATAATCGTCAATGAAGTAGCTGGCGATTTCTTGGCTGAGCAAATAGAACGCTACTATTGAGATGGAGTGATGGTTATTAGTCGCGCTAATTAAGCAGGATAATCGCAATTTAAAAGCCCAAAAACACGCTTCGTTGAAATAACGGAGCGTGTTTTTTTATACGCTAATTCTGCACCCTGATGCTAAATCCGCTACAATACGCCCATTATTTATTTTATTTATTTAGAGTCACTTCTAAATCACATAACTGTTGAAGCTGAAAATTATGAGCGTAGATCCAAAGAAATTAAACAAAGAAGTTGCTAAGCGCCGCACCTTTGCCATTATCTCGCATCCCGATGCTGGTAAGACCACCATGACCGAAAAACTCCTGTTGTGGGGTCAAGCGATTCAGGTAGTGGGCGAAGTAAAAGGCCGTAAGACAGATCGTCATGCAACCTCAGATTGGATGAGCATGGAACAAGAGCGTGGTATCTCGATTACGACGTCTGTCATGCAGTTTCCGTATAAAGACCATATGGTCAACCTACTAGATACCCCAGGTCACGCCGACTTTAGTGAAGATACCTACCGCACTTTGACCGCAGTGGATAGTGCGCTGATGATGGTCGATGGCGCAAAAGGTGTCGAAGAACGAACCATCAAGCTGATGGAAGTGTGTCGTATGCGCGATACACCTATCATCTCATTCGTCAACAAGCTAGATCGTCAGATTCGTGAGCCGCTTGAATTGCTTAGCGAAATCGAAGCCGTTCTAAAAATCAAATGTATCCCAGTGACTTGGCCTATCGGTATGGGTCAAGACTTCATCGGTGTCTATCATCTGACTGAAAATAAAACTTACTTTTATGAAAAAGGTAATGGCGGCAAGATGACGGTCTCTGAGACCCGAGAAGGCTACGATTATCCAGATATCCGTGAGCGTCTAGGACAGTTGATGTTTGACGCTTTTGAAGAGTCGCTTGAGCTGGTACAGATGGCGTTAGAAGAGTTCAGTGTTGACGCATTTTTGGCTGGCGAGATGACGCCAGTATTGTTTGGTACGGCATTGGGTAACTTTGGGGTAAACATGGTACTTGATACCTTAGTCAAGTATGCACCGCCGCCAAAAGCTCATCCAACGACTGAGCGTGAAGTATCAGCCACCGAGACAGATTTTACAGGCTTCGTCTTTAAGATTCAGGCCAATATGGATCCGCGTCACCGTGACCGTATTGCGTTCTTGCGAGTGTGCTCTGGTAAGTACGAGAAGGGCATGAAAATGAAACATGTGCGTCTGGGGAAAGACGTACGTATTGCTGATGCGCTGACCTTTTTAGCAGGTGACCGCGAGGCGCTAGAAGAAGCCTATCCGGGTGATATCATTGGTTTGCATAACCATGGCACCATCTCCATCGGTGACAGCTTCACTGAAGGCGAAGAGTTAAGCTTTACCGGTATTCCGCATTTTGCTCCTGAATTGTTCCGCCGTGTGGTACTAAAAGATCCGCTTAAATCAAAAGCTCTGCAAAAAGGTCTTCAACAATTAAGTGAAGAGGGCGCAACGCAGGTCTTTATGCCGCAGATTAATAATGATTTGGTTTTGGGTGCGGTCGGTGTCCTACAGTTTGAGGTGGTCGCGCATCGTCTCAAAGAAGAGTACAAGGTTCAATGTACCTTTGAGCCAGTATCGATAGCTACGGTACGCTGGATTCATTGCGATGATGAAGTAGCATTGGCGAAGTTCAAGAAGAAAGCTCATGACCAATTATCAATAGATGGTGGTGGTTATTTAACGTACCTTGCACCATCACGTGTTAACTTACAGTTGATGCAAGATCGTTATCCAGAAGTGACTTTTAGCAGTACGCGTGAGCATTAAAATCAGCCACATCGCTGTATTGTTTATCTATTAAGACACGCTAGCCGTGTCTTTTTTATTGTCTGTTATTTATGTGATAAATGCGAGGAGATAAGCATTTAATTGTCAACAGAACCTTAAAAACACAAACAGTGTTCCTACAATACAGTGCAATTGTTACGGTAGAATGATAAACAACATTTTATATTTATAAAAGAGGACATATGCACACTACGACTCAAACTGATGATAAATCTATATCGGCTGATCTATTTTCGATAAAGGTAAGCCAGAGACGTTCAATTGCTATGTTGACTGGCAGCCTATTATTAAGTGCCGTTAGTATGTCGGTAAATGCAGGAAGCTTTCTTAGTAGCACTGAATATCTACCGTATCAACTACCCAGTAATATACAAGAGACATGTGACAAGCGTGATAACTGTCCAGAGATTGAAGTTAAATATCTCAAAAGTAGTCAAAACTGGATAGATGAGATTGCCAATGCCCGTATCGATAACTTAGTCGTCAATAGTCAGATGACAGAGTCAGCACCTATCAAGGGTGAAAGCAGCGAAAAAGAAATTACGGATGCTCTTGATAGCTTTGTGAGCTCGCAATTCCGAGATATGCCTGATGATGTGTCGTGGGGTTATAATCTGATGGTAACGCCCAATTATCTAGGTCATGTCGATGAGTTTGAACTGTTTGAGATTAGTTCCTATGTCTATACGGGCGGTGCACACGGCATGCCTTATAGCGAGTACCTAGTGTTTGACCCAAGTACCAAAAAGCAAGTCACGCTTGACGATATGCTTATCTCAGGTAAAAAACCTCGTTTTGAGGCGCTTGCCTATGATGCGTATAAAGGATGGGTTAAAACGGTTGCCGAAGACGTGAGCAGTTATGAGAAAAACTGGCCATTTACGTTAAGCGATAATGTGACCTTGACTGATACAGGCGTTAGCATTCGTTACCAGCATTATTCTATCGGTCCATACGCTTACGGTATGCCTGTCCTTAATATACCGTATAGCAAGCTTGATAAAGTTATAAAACCTCGCTTTATACCAAAGTAAATGCTGTATGGTGTTTGAGGAAAGTACTTAATAAACCGTGCTAGGCAAATATTATTAAAAAAATAGCGACAATACTTATCATAAATTGGCAGTAATATTTTAGAGTTATTATTTTTAGCATCATTGGATATTCAATAGAAAAATAAGGAGTTATAACATGACAAACGAGACAGATAGTATGAATACGGCAGCAAGTACAACTTGGCAGCTGAATGCATTGACGGAAGCATTAGGTGACCTGACACTGACGGTTAGTGATAGCTCATCTATAGGTCGTGGTAGTGACAACGACGTAGTGCTAGGTAGCAAGCAGGTTTCTCGCAACCATGCAGTGCTCAGTGTGCTAGATGGTCAGCTGTACGTAAAAGACTTAGATTCTTCTAATGGCACGTTTATCAATGAGCAACGTATTGCAGGTAATGAATCTAGTCATCTAAAAGCAGACGATACGCTTGGCTTTGCAAGTTTTAGCTTTCAAGTACAGGCATCTGCTGCGTCAGTGACCACAGAGGAGTTAGTAGCAGATGCACATGAAAATGCTGACACAGCTGCCGTGCTGGAAACTACTGCTAGTGAGCCTGTGACTGAAGATCAGATAATTGAGGAAAGCGTTCTTGAGGAAGAGCCGATCATAGAGCAAACAGTTAATGAGCCAGTGATCAAAGAGACTGGCATCGAAGAAATGTTGCCTGCTACAGATGATACTGTACCTGTAGAATCTTTATCTGTAGATGCCGGCTCAGATATGACCGAAGAATCAGTAACCCCTACGCACGAAACCGTTGAACCGGCTGTTGAAGAACCAGCTGTTGAAGAGCTAGCTACTGAAGAAGCCGTTGCTACAGAGCCAGTTGTCAAAAAAACAGGGATTGATGAAGTACTGTCTGACGCGGATGCAGCATCGCCTACGCCAGTAGAAGACACGCCAGTTGCTACAGAAGTAGTAGCTGACGCATCTGTACCAACAGCAACCCAAACAGAGGCTGTGACGACTACAGAGCCACCAAAGACAGCATCTACTGATAGCGCGCCAGTGGTAGAAGAGCAGCCAGCAGTGCATGAAGAGCAGCCAGCAGTGCATGAAGAGCCAGTAATGCATGAAGAGCCAGCAGTCCAAGACGAACACGACAAAACGACAAAAACAGAGTTACAAGAAGAAGCTGACCCTGAAGTTTTAAAAGCCAAACAAGCAGCTAGTGCACAGTTTTCAGGCACGGCTAATTTAGGGCAGCCGCGCGATCTTGGTACCGAAGGCAACAATGCGATGGATCAAGAAATCAGCAACCCTGCACATGCAGGTCATGTAGAGAAAAAGGCGAGCGGCGGCTGGTTTATATGGGTATTTGTGACCATTCTAATTATCGGTTTGGCCTTATGGTTGTTTAATATGGGCGGTGCATAATTCAATTTTACACTCGGTCTTTGTCGTAATTTTTGATAGAGAGCCTTATTGTGCTTACCGTTTTTTAAACAAATGACTCATTATAGCGTCGATATTTTAGCGAATATTGGCGCTATATTTTATAGAGCAGCTTATAGTTTTGTTATTGCCTATAAGGTGCTAAGAGAGCGCTATTATGATGACTTTTGAAGAATACCAAGCTTTTAGAGATAGAGGCTTTAGTCACGCACCGCTAGTAAAAAAGCGTCTGATGGATGCGCAGACTCCCGTATCTGTATTCTCAAAAGTGCGTGACCTAAATGGCTCTGCCTATCTGTTTGAGTCTGTGGTAGGCGGTGAGCGCTGGGCACGATACTCCATGATTGGATTGGGTAGTGATCTGATTTTGCAGTACGCTGATGGCAATATGACGACCAAACGAAACGAGCATATCGATACAGAGTCAGTAGAGAATCCCTTTGATTACCTGCGTGAGCTGATGGCGCAATATCATATGCCAACCGCTGAAGATGTGCCGACGATGCCGAGCTTTAGCGGCGGTCTAGTCGGTTACTTTGGCTACGATATGGTACGTATTATTGAGCAAAGTGTCGGCTTATCTGATGCGCCCAATCCAATGTCGATGCCAGATATGTGGCTGATGCTTTCGATGAGCGTGATTGTATTTGATAATTTAGAGAATACGCTATCAATCATCGTTTATGCTGATTGTCAGTCTGAAGATGGCTATAGTTCAGCTATCCGTGAGCTAGAACAAATCGAGGAAAAGCTAGCAGAACCGTCTAACTTGCGCGCACCTGTAAAGCCTACGCCTAAATTTATATCGCAAACAGGTGCCGAAAAATACTGTAGCGATGTCAATAAAATAAAAGATTACATTGCCGCAGGTGACGTCATGCAGGTAGTACCAGCGCAGCGCTTGACCGCGGACTATACAGGTGACTCTCTAGCCGTCTATCGTGCGCTTCGCTACCTAAATCCATCACCATATCTGTTTTTGGTGCATGGTTATACACTCGACGATCACAAACGCTTTGATATTATCGGTGCTTCTCCTGAAATCCTATCCCGTATCGAAAATGGCAAAGTGACGGTAAGGCCGCTGGCAGGGACACGGCAACGTGGCCGAGATGAGGCTGAAGACCTAGCGCTTGAGCAAGATCTGTTAAATGATGAGAAGGAAACGGCCGAGCATTTGATGCTCATTGATTTGGGTCGCAATGATATTGGCCGCGTTTGCGAGTATGGCAGTGTCAAAGTCACAGAAAAGATGTTTATAGAGCGCTACTCACAAGTGATGCATATCGCATCTAACGTTGAGGGTACGATACGAGCTGACAAAGATGCACTAGATGTATTTTGTGCCACTTTCCCAGCTGGTACGCTATCGGGTGCACCCAAAATCCGCGCCATGCAAATCATCGATGAGATAGAACCAGTACGTCGAACAGTATTTGGTGGTTCAGTTGGTTATTTAGGTTGGAATGGTAATATGGACACGGCCATTGCTATCCGTACTGCGGTGATGCGCCGTGGTGAGATACATATTCAAGCCGGAGCAGGGGTTGTTGCTGATTCTGTACCAGAAAAAGAATGGGATGAAACCAATAAAAAAGCATTGGCCCTAATAAAAGCGGTAGAAATGGCCTGTAATGGCTTGCGTATTCGCTAATTAAATAGCCAGTGATGTGGCAAAAATAAAGGCTGCAAGTAAAAAGCCAATTTATTGCCATATTTTTATTTATAAAAAAACTAGCTTAATCAGTGACTTAAATATTTATATCAAATTAATTTAAAAAAAGATGAAAAAGTACTTGCGCATCTCAAAAAATTTGATAGAATAGCCACCACTTTAAGAGAACAAGCCGACTTAGCTCAGTTGGTAGAGCAACTGACTTGTAATCAGTAGGTCGCCAGTTCGATCCCGGCAGTCGGCACCATCTCTCTTAAAGTAGCTTTTTATGAATTTGTCTTAAATGTAAGTCATTTTTGTTCAAAGCAACCTAAGGTGGGGTTGGGGAGCGGTCAAACCCAACAGACTGTAAATCTGTCGCGAAAGCTTCGAAGGTTCGAATCCTTCCCCCACCACCATATTTTCTAAAGTTTGTCATAGCGCCAAGCATACTCTCTATATCTCATAACTCTCGATTAGAGTTATCCTGAATAAGAGTAAATGCGGGTGTGGTATAATGGTAACACCTTAGCCTTCCAAGCTAATGACGCGGGTTCGATTCCCGCCACCCGCTCCATATATACACCATCGCAAAGCATAACAATAAATCATCACGAGAGTCAGTAATTATTGCTGCATCGTGATATTTTTTTTAGTGCAACTCAAAGGTTTCAATATACGCTCATATAGCTCAGCGGTAGAGCACTCCCTTGGTAAGGGAGAGGTCTCGAGTTCAATTCTCGATATGAGCTCCATTTATTGTTTATACCTTTTATGCTTGTTTTGCTATTTATATAACTTTGCGTCGATATCGAAATTATAGAATATTGAAATATATAACAGTAGTGCGGTAGACAATGATTCAAAGGTGACACTGAGGTGTTGCCTTTTAGTGCTGTCAGTATATTAATAAATATTGGTTTTGATGGTCTTATATAGAGAAGACTAAAACTAATAGGTCAGTATGCAGACATTAATACATTATTTTTTGCACTTTGGTTTTCCTCTTTTTATTGCGATTGCGTTTTTTAGAAAAGAGTGGAAAAAAGCATATCTGATTTTGCTTGCGACCATGCTGGTTGATATAGACCATCTGGTAGCAAACCCAATATTTCAGGCAAATAGATGTAGCATTAATTTTCATCCGTTACATACTTATTATGCGATGCTAGTGTATTTTGCTTTACTCTTTCTTCGTAAGCCTCTTAATATCATTGGAATTGGATTGCTGTTCCATATGTTAACGGATTTTACGGATTGTTTGATGATGTCGGTCAGCTAATATCGCGACCTTGCATATCAAGATAATTATACGGTTATAAGAAAGGTTATAATCAATCGAGCTTTATATCTACTAGTTAGAGAGAAGTTGATTTCGATTGAGAGATGTATGACTATTTAAGACAAGTCAGCGTATAATAACGGATACAAGAATTAGTTCGGAGCATTGTTTAAGCAGTGGTTCGTGCGGTTGATAGCTAGGTTTATGATGATTTAATTCTATTATGAGCCATTAAACAGCTTTTTATTGATCATTCACCAAAAAAAGAGGAAATACCCATGGCAAAGGCCAAGTTTGAACGTAACAAGCCACACGTCAACGTCGGTACAATCGGACACGTTGACCATGGTAAAACAACCCTTACCGCTGCAATCGCAACCGTAGCTGCAATCACCTCTGGTGGCGAAGCCAAAGACTATGCGTCTATTGACTCAGCACCAGAAGAAAAAGCACGTGGTATCACAATCAACACCTCACACGTAGAATATGACACAGACAGCCGTCACTATGCTCACGTAGATTGCCCAGGTCACGCCGATTATGTTAAAAACATGATCACTGGTGCGGCTCAAATGGACGGCGCAATCCTAGTCGTATCTGCAACTGACGGCCCTATGCCACAGACTCGTGAGCACATCTTGCTTTCACGTCAGGTTGGCGTACCGTACATCATCGTATTCATGAACAAATGTGACATGG
>Ga0208014_1000582_pt1 | contig 14325 bp, 6 predicted proteins | sample 25_taG_FD_184099 | JGI IMG/M metagenome (GOLD analysis project Ga0208014, IMG submission 184099) | Marine viral communities from Cariaco Basin, Caribbean Sea - 25_WHOI_OMZ (SPAdes) (version 2) | ecosystem: Environmental > Aquatic > Marine > Oceanic | place: Caribbean Sea: Cariaco Basin...
TACTCCTCATGAATACTCTCCATATATTCATCCCGATAGGTTTTGGCTAAAATCGAAGCAGCAGCTATACTCAAATATTTATCATCACCTTTTACAATATATTCATAAGGTATTTTTTTAAATGGTTTTGGATCTATCGCTATCCTGATATAATATCCTCTTCATTGTCCAATTTTTGAAAAAAAATGCTAAAAATAAAAGAATTCATATTTTGATAAATTTCTACTTTATGTAGAATCAATAATAACACATCAATAAAATATCAGGTATATTTTGAGTAGTTTCTTTTTTTCTCTTTGCATTAGTAATTATTAAGCTTAAGGATTATCCAGAGTGCAAGTTTTAAGGTTTTGTTAAGAGTAGATTAATTGACATTTTTGCGGTCAAGGCTAATTTAATTATTAAACAATGAAAAAAAAATTACGTTTATTATTTACACTCTTTATGGTGTTGGTTGTGCAAATAATTTATGCACAAAAAAAAACAGTAGCTGGTAAAATTCTGGATGAAAATGGTCTTCCTTTACCAGGTGTTAATGTTATTGAAGAAGGAACTTCTAATGGTACACAAACAGATTTTGACGGTAATTACACTATTACCGTAGAGTCAGGAGCTACTCTAGTTTTTAGTTATGTAGGTTTTGTAACTCAAAAGACCGTAGTGGGAGCAGAGGATGTATACAATTTAACCCTTAAAACAGATTCAGCTGCGTTAGACGAAGTACTTGTAGTAGCATACGGTACGACAACAAAAGAATCTTTTACAGGATCAGCAAGTACAATTCAAGCTGAGCAATTAGAACAAAGGTCTCTAACTTCTCCTTTATCTGCTATTGAAGGTAATTCCACCGGGGTACAATTTTTATCTGCTTCCGGTCAACCTGGATCTTCACCAAGCATTGTCATTCGGGGGGTAGGAACCTTGAACGGTGATACAGATCCATTAATTATTGTAGATGGTGTTCAATTTGAAGGAGCATTAAATGCTATTAATCAGAATGATATAAAGTCAATGACTGTTTTGAAAGATGCAGCTTCAACTTCTCTATATGGCTCTAGGGCTGCTAACGGTGTTGTTTTGATTACTACTAAAAGTGGAAAAGGTAAACAGGATCTAAGGGTTAATATAGATTCTCAAGTTGGTGTTATAAATAGAGCAATACCTCTTTATGACAATGTTAATCCACAAGAATATTATGAACTGATGTGGCAAAGTTATAAGAACTCTTTGGATGTCGATAACGCTGCAGCCGAAGCATCGGCAACTATTTTTAATCGCTTAGGTTATAATCCATTTAATGTGCCTAATGATCAAATTGTTCAGGAAAATGGACAGATAAACCCGAATGCTGAAGTTATATTTAAAGGTCTGGATTGGTATGGAGCCCTGGAGAGAACTGGTCAAAGGCTTTTTAATTCAGCAGATGTTTCAGTAGGAGGAGCAAATCATAATGTCTTTTTTTCTGTTTCTAATCTAAAGGAAGAAGGCTATGTTGTTACCAGTGATTTTGAAAGAACCACGGCAAGATTGAAGGGGGATTTTGTTCCTACAGATTGGTTAACTCTAGGCGGTAATATTAATATGGCACTTTCAAGTTCTAATGGCCCTTCCTCTAGAGGTAGTTCAATAGCAAACCCTTTTGGATTTGCTAAAAACATGGGTTCTATATATCCTGTTTATATAGTAGATCCTGAAACAGGAGATTACATAAGGGACGCTGCTGGTAATTTACAGTATGATAGAGGAGAAGGGTATCCAGACTTTGGAATTCAATCTAGACCTACAAATGTTGGTAGGCATGCCATAGAAGAAGTTTTACTTAACGATGATAAAACTGAGACTAATAATTACGGAATTCGTTTGAATGCTGGTTTTCAGATTGTTGATGGGTTGGAGTTGAATTTATTATATGGTCAAGATGTTAATGATTATATTAATAAAAGATATGAAAACAATTTAGTTGGCGACGGTCAACCTGCTGGTAGGTATAGAGAAACAAGATTTAGAAGAATAGTAGAAAATTTTAATCAAATTTTGAATTATAATAAATCTTTAGGGGATCATAGTTTTGACTTAACCTTAGGGCACGAAAGTTTTGATCGTACTTTTTCAGAGGTTTTTGGTTTTAAAAATACACAAACTGCTGAGGGGATATATGAGTTTGATAATTTTTCTACTATTGCATCATTAGACGGATATACTTCAGATAAAACTTTAGAAGGATACTTTTCAAGACTAAATTATAATTTTAAAGAAAAATATTATTTAAGTGGATCAGTGCGAAGAGATGGCTCTTCTGTTTTTGATAAAGATGTGAGATGGGGTAATTTCTACTCTATCGGTGGGGCATGGAGAGTTAACCAAGAAAACTTTATGTCTAATGTTCACTTCGTGAATAACTTAAAGCTTAGAGCATCTTACGGAGAAGTTGGTAATGATGATTTAAACGATTATTATATTTCCCAACCAAGGTATTCATTATTGCCAAATGCAGGTAATCCTGGAATCTTCTGGTCTGATTTAGGAAACAGTGCATTAACTTGGGAAACCATAGAAAGTTGGGATATAGCAATAGAGTTTGATTTATTTGATTATAGATTAAGTGGTTCTTTGGAATATTATAAACGAAATTCTTCAGATCTATTATATAATGTTCCTTTGCCTATATCTATGGGATTGAATCAAGGTCCTGCCAATATTGGTGATATGTATAACGAAGGATTAGAATTAGGTTTGAATGGAATTATTGTTGATGGAAATAATTTTAAATGGAATTTAGGATTACAATTTTCTACTAACAATAATAAAATTACCTTTTTGCCAGACCCCTTTGTTACAGGATCTAAAAGATGGATTGAAGGAAGATCTATATACGATTACTTTTTATACGATTATGCAGGTGTAGATTCTGAAAATGGAGATGCGCTTTATTATGCTTATGAAGAAGATACTGAAACAGGAGAAAATGTTCCTGTGATTAATGAAGAGGGTGAGCATGTTACCTTAACAGATCCTACTGAAGCTAATAGAACGTATGTTGGTGCTACGGCTGTTCCTGATTTAGTTGGGTCTATAAGGAATCAATTTAGTTACAAAGGTTTCAGTTTAAGTTTCTTGTTTACCTACCAATTAGGAGGTGAAATTTTAGATTATGGATATGCTGATATGATGCATGAAGGTTCTTATGGAGAATCATTACACCCAGATGCTTTAAACGCATGGAAAAAACCTGGTGACCAGACTAATGTTCCTAGACTAGAAAATGGTAATCCTAATTTAGCCCCCTCTTTGTCTTCAAGATGGCTAACAGATGCTTCATTTTTCTCATTAAGGAATGTGAATTTATCTTATAACTTCAATAATGATATGATAAATGATATGGGCATGTCAAGTTTACGCTTATTTGTTTCAGCAGAAAATCTATTTCTGATATCAGAGAGAAAAGGACTAAACCCTCAGTACAACTTACAGGGGACACCTGGAGGAAATGATTATAATCCAAGTAGAATAGTTTCAGCTGGTGTGAACATTTCGTTTTAAATAAAAAAACTATTACAATGAAAATATTTAATAAATTCCGTTTTTCTTTAAGTTTAATTCTAGTCGCGTTGATTAGTTTTAGCTGTTCAGAAGATTTTCTAGATAACGTTCCAACAGATGCAATTTCAGCAGAAGCTGCTTTATCTAGTCCAGAAAATATGATGCTGATCTTAAACGGTTTGCATAGACAAGTTTATTCACAAGCTCAGTTACCTGGATCTTCATCAAGTAGAAGTGGCGAAAGTCATTTTATACCTGCTTTGGATGCTATGGGAGGGAGTATAATTCACTCTTCACCAGGAAATGGTTGGATGACATCAGATTTACAGTGGTTAACCCATACAAACCCTACTTATACTACAGTTTACAATTTTTGGTATCAGCGTTATCACTTTATAGCCAGTTCAAATTCTATAATTAACGCAATCTCTGATGGGGACTTTGCTGTAAGTCCACAGTTAAATAATATTCTAGGTCAGGCGCATGCTTATAGGGCATGGGCTTATCATAAACTTGTTACAACTTTTGCTAAAGGATATACTATTGGAAATCCTTCCACAGATTTAGGAGTGCCTATTGTTTTTTCTACTGAAGCACCCTATGAAAGTGCGCCGCGATCAACAGTAGAAGAAGTTTATAATCAGATGGAAAATGATATCGATGAAGCTATTAGTTATCTTGAAAATGCTGGTAGTCCAGTCAATAAATCTCATATCTCGCTAAATGCCGCGTATGGTATCAAAGCAAGAATAGCATTGTCTAAGGGGGATTGGCAAACTGCTGCAGAGTCTGCCGCATTAGCTAGAGAGGGTTTTCCTTTGTTGAATGAATCACAATGGCTATCTGGATTTAATACATATGATTTACCTGAAGTTATATGGGGAGGAAGAGTGATAGATAGTGAAACAAATTATTATCAATCTTACTTTTATTATATATCTCCAACTTTTAACGGAAGTCAAAATAGAAGTAATCCAAAGATTATTAGTAGTGAACTTTATGATATGATTCCAGAAACAGATTTTAGAAATGAAGCGTGGCTGCCTTTGGCACCCAATACCAATCCATCTGCTTCTAATGGAGAGGGAGGAAGTTATGAATCTGATCCAAACTACGACTCTGAGGATGAGTTTTGGGATGCTTGGTCTGAAGTGATTTCTAAATATGGTATGACTTCTGGTCATAATACTCATCCATATATGACTGTTAAGTTTTTGCAGAAAAATCCTGGGACAATCGATCCTGATGACGTTATATATATGAGGTCTTCAGAAATGTATCTCATAGAAATTGAGTCGCTTGCCATGATGAATGCAATTAGCGAAGCCCAAGAGTTGTTACAAGAATTTGGTCAATCAAGAGACTCAGCTTTTGATGCATCTCAATTTGCGACACAAGAAGAATTAATAGAGCAAATAAAATTCCAAAGAAGAGTCGAGTTATGGGGAGAAGGCTTTAGTTTTCATGATCATATTAGATGGGATGAGCCTTTAGATCAAAGTAATTCTGGAGCGGCTAAAGTATTGTATCAGAATGGATTTTTTCAGGAGCGACCTTCTCAAAATGATGCTTGGATCTGGAAAATACCGCAGGCAGAAATTGATGCAAATCCTTATATTACTTCTTCAGACCAAAATTAATTTAAAAAATCATTTAAGTATTGCAAAAATTATTACAAATCCAGCGAACATCACTTCGCTGGATTTTTTTATCCTAGTAGAAGTACTTTGTTTGCGCAAAAGAATATTCATTTTCAAGCGGGAGTCCATCTAAAAGAAGCAAAAGTGATAATAATTTATAATGTACTATATTCGATATAATATCGGAGATCTAAAAAATATAGAGTTGATGAAATATTAAAAAGAAATTGTGTTGAAAAAAATGAATTAAAAATTAATTTACAGAGATCTATTCCAGCCAGAAATAAATATACTTTTTTTAAAGTTAATCTACTTAAGGTGCACCAAAATTGCTAGCTAGTATATTAAGGAATAACTGCTAGGGAGATTTTCCTTTATAACCAGCGATATAAGTAAAATTTATCAGGTTTTTGTGAAGAAATATAGTTCTATTTAATCTATTGTGATTTCAACTAATCGCCTTAGTGCTTGCGCCAAATTAGTATTAAAAAAACAGAATAGTAAAGAAGTAAAAGGCTTTTTTATAATTCTAATTCCAGCTGCTCTGGTAAAAGTTTAAAACTTTTCCGGTGGTATTTTGTAATTCCGTATTTTCTGATGGCTTCCCGATGTTCTTTTGTAGGGTAACCCTTATTCTTTTTCCAATTATACATGGGGTACTCCTCATGAATACTCTCCATATATTCATCCCGATAGGTTTTGGCTAAAATCGAAGCAGCAGCTATACTCAAATATTTATCATCACCTTTTACAATACATTCATAAGCTATATTTTTAAATGGTTTGAACCTGTTACCATCTACTATAATATGTTCGGGTTCTGGAGAAAGCTTCTCTATAGATTTATGCATCGCCAGGATAGATGAGTTTAGGATATTAATTTCATCGATAGTTTCCATGAATATGTGGGTAACGCCATAAGAAGCGCAGTCATTCTCAATAATTTGTTTTAATAACAATCGCTTTTTCTGTGTAAGTTTCTTTGAATCTCTTAGGAACTCATTTTTAAAATCTATCGGTAAAATTACTGCAGCGGCTGTCACAGGCCCAGCGATGCATCCACGTCCGGCTTCATCTGTTCCGCATTCATGATCACAATCTTTTAGGTTTTTTAAGAGCATACCAATTTTAAGTCTTGCCAAAAATGAATTTTTAGATAATGTAAATTTTCAGTATAAATATAATTATAATGTGTATTGTAGATAACTTTTTTTTAAGAAAGCTGTATTGATTTAGTAGCTTACAATTAATAATAATATCTAGCTTTTTTGTGAAAAAATATAATATCTAAATAGTCACTAAAACGTTTTATTAATTAAAAGTGTTAATACTCTAAGAAAAATTAATTAGAAAAATTTTGTTTATTAAGTTATTATTATGATTTTTGGCTCAGGCTAATTCAAATTAACGAAATAATGAAAAAAACATTACATGGATTGCTGACACTTTTTATGGTGTTGGTAGTGCAATTAAGTTTTGCACAAGAAAAAACAATTACCGGTACTGTGGTTGATGAAGATGGACTTCCTTTACCTGGAGTAAATGTAATTGAGAAAGGTACTCGAAATGGAGTACAAACAGATTTTGATGGGGAATATTCTATATCTGTTCCGCAGAGTGCGACATTAGTTTTTAGTTATGTAGGTTTTGCTACTCAAGAAATTAAAGTTGGATCTTCTAGTACCCTTAATGCAACTATGGTTGTAGATGCTGCAGCTCTAGATGAAGTAGTTGTAGTTGGATATGGGACGAGGGATAAGACTGATGTAGTTGGTTCTGTGGCTCAGGTTTCAGGAGAAGTTTTACAAGATAGACCGGCGGCAAATGTTATTGACGCATTGCAGGGGCAGATTCCGGGTATTCAAATATTTACATCTTCAGGAGAGCCTAACGCTATACCATCTATTCGTCTTCGTGGTGTGGGCTCTTTAGGAGCTGGATCTACTCCTTTAATTTTATTAGACGGTTTTCAGGTGGATAGTGGGATTTTTACTCGATTAAGCCCGAATGATATTGAGGATATAACCGTTCTTAAGGATGCATCGGAGACTGCTATATATGGTGCCCGAGCTGCAAATGGAGTTGTAGTAATTACTACAAAAACAGGGCGTAATGAGCAAGATCCTTCAATTAATGTTGGTGTGCAACATGGCTTTTCAGAGCTTGCGAATACTGACTTTTTTGAAAGTTTCATGAATACAGAGCAGTTTTCAAATTTTCGAGTAGATATTGGTCAAATATCTAGAGAAAATATGGATGCTATTTTAGCTCAAAATAATGCTGATACTGAGTGGTATAAATGGTACTATAAAGATAATGCTCCTACAACACAATTTAATGTTAGTGCTACAGGTGGAAGTAAGAAAACTAAATATTTTATTTCTGCTGGTTATTTTGAGCAAGAGGGTCTCGCCTTTAGATCTGATTTTAATAGATATACTTTAAGGAGTAATATTACAACTGATATTAACGATTGGATGAAAGCTGGTCTGAATATCGGATTTGCATATACTACAGATCAAGACAACCCTTATGGATCTAATAGTACAAACAGAGGTCTTAGTCTTTTAGCGGCGCCTTATTTTTCTCCTATCAATCCAGAAACTGGACAAAGATACGAAGGAGTGATTCCGGGCTGGAACAGATATGACCCTGTTTATTTAGCTGAAAATAATCCTTATGATAGAAATAGATTTCAAGTGAATCCTTCGGGATATATAGAATTAAATCCGATAAAAGGACTAACTTTAAGGACTGCTGTAGGCTTGAATGCTTTTGATCAAAGAGAAACTTTTATTAGGTTGCCTTCTTATTTAGCTTCTTTAAATAATGGTAGGAGACAAGAGAGATTTAGAAGAGATAAGCAAATAACTGTTTCAAATACTGTTTCTTATAGTATCACCTTGGCTGATGTACATAACTTTAGCTTGTTAGGTGGACATGAATTTCAGGATTATGATTATGGGCTTTTTGGAGCAACTTCTACTGGGCAAACTGATGATCGTTTAGTTATGCTTGGGCAAGGTCCAAGTAACAGAGATGTAGAGCAGGAAATGGAGGAATGGAGTTTAGAGTCTTATTTTGGTCGTTTGGAGTATAATTTTGATAGTAAATACTACGCGAACTTTACCGTAAGGCGAGATGGTTCCTCTCGTTTTGGTAGAGATAATAGAGAGGCAACTTTTTGGGCTGTTGGGGCTAGATGGACTGCAAAAAAAGAAGCTTTTCTTACAGATGTTGAATGGTTAGACGACTTAGTAGTGAGAGCAAATGTTGGTACTTCTGGTAACTCTGATATTGGAAACTATAATAGCTATGCCTTAGTAGGAACTAATCAGTATCAGGGGCAAACAGGTTGGTACTTAGATACCCCTGGGAATCCGGCATTGCAATGGGAGAGTCAAAGATCTGCTTCGGTTGGTGTGGAAGTATCGTTAATAGATAGGTTGAGGCTAACAGTTGAGTACTATGATCGTTTAACAGAGGATATGCTTATTGATGTACCGTATCCATTCACAAGTGGATTCTCTGAAGTTACAGAAAATACTGGTTCACTTAAGAATTATGGTTTTGATGTAGGTTTATCTTATGACGTTATCAAAGGTAATTCTGACTTGAATATTACTCCTTATGTTAATTTTAACTATAATCAAAACAAAGTTACAGAGCTTTTTCAAGGTAGGGACTATTGGATAATTCCTAATACTGGAGTTTCTTGGGTAGTTGGTCAGCCTGTTTCCTTTTTTTACCCTGTGTTCGCTGGGGTGAATTCAGAGAATGGTGATGCTGAGTGGTATTTGCCTAATGAAGATCCAGATCAAGTTGTTTATAATAGAGAGGATCCAAATGCGGTAACAAATCAATTTAATACTGCAAGGTTACAACAAAATACAGGAATAGATAGATATCCACCTTTAAACGGAGGTTTTGGTTTAAATGCAGATTATAAAGGTTTTTATTTACAAACACATTTTGCTTTTAGTGTAGGTAAGTATTTGATAAATAATGATAGATACTTCTACGAGAATCCAACTCAATTTTCCGGTTTTAATCAATCTGAAAGAGTTTTGGACTACTGGCAGGAACCTGGCGACCAGACTTTATTCCCAAGGTCGAATGTGCAGTTTACACAGTTTGATTCAAGACTTATTGAGGATGCATCCTTTTTACGTATGAAAACCTTAACGGTAGGTTATAATATTCCTTCCTCAATATTAGATTCTACGGGCTTTATGAAAGGAGCTAAGGTTTATGTAACCGGTAGGAATTTATTGACATGGACTGATTATTTAGGGCCGGATCCAGAGGTTGATCAGAATTTAACTTTAGGAGTTAATCCTAATACAAAGCAATTTACATTTGGGATAGATCTTCAATTTTAAAAAAAATAGAAAAATGAAAAAACGAAATATAAAAAAAGTAATTTTAGGATTATTTTTATCTATATCATTTATAGGTTGTGATGATCTTAAGAGGTTTCCGTATGACGCAATAGAACAATCACAATCATTTCAAACAGTAAATGATGCGGCTACATGGAATAATGGTTTGTATGCCAGTTTTAGGGGAGTTTTATACGGGCAATATATGTTTTCTACAGATGTACAGGCAGATCAATTAAATGCTACATTGGATTATGGAAACAGAAACGGGAATCCACACAGATGGGAAGGCTTTCTTGCAGATGATTATACTGTAAGAGATGTATGGTTTGGCTATTATGCTCGTATTAGCGATTTAAATGCTGCTATCGAAGGAATGTCTACAATTGTAACGGACTCTCCTGAAGAAGAAGCGGAGCTTGAAAGATATATTGCTGATGCTTATTTTGCGAGAGCTTTTTATTATCACAATTTGGTAGTTAGATATGCATCTGATTATGATCCTGCTAGCGCTTCGTCAGATTTAGGTGTTCCGCTAATGCTTCAGTATGATATTTCTGCGAGACCATCTAGGAGTACTGTAGAGCAAGTTTATCAACAAATTTTGGCTGATATTGATGCTGCAAGACCTGCATTATCACAGGTTAGTGGTGAGCAAGGTGCACAAAGATTTAATGCTGATGTATTGACTGCTTTTGAAGCTAGAGTTAAATTTTATATGGAAGATTGGGCTGGTGCTAAAGCCGCCGCAGATGAGCTGATAAATTCCGGAGATTATCCATTAATCAATAATCAAGCTGATTTTAGAGATATGTGGGTTAATGACTATGACCAGGAGGTTATTATGCAAGTATATGTAGAGGCTCCCAATGAATTAGCTAATACAAATAGTATTTATTTAGGTTTTAGTGGCGGTACAGGTCTTTTTACTCCAGATTTTTTACCCACTCAGTGGATGGTTGATTTATATGAAGATGACGATATTCGTAAAGATGTTTATTTTCTGAATGATACTATAGTGATGAGTAGTATTACTTATACAGATTTATTTATGGTAAATAAATATCCAGGTAATCCAGATTTATGGACAGGTGCAAATACTAACTACCAGCAAGCTCCAAAAGTTTTTAGGATTGCTGAAATGTATTTAATATCTGCGGAAGCTGCATTGAGCATTTCAGAGTCTCAGGCTTTAGCTCCTTTGAATGAACTACGTCAAGCTAGAGGTTTAAGTGCTGTAGATGCGTCAGGAAGCGCTTTAGTTGATGCGGTAAGAGAAGAACGTACTCGTGAATTGGCGTTTGAAGGTTTTAGGTTAGATGATTTACGTAGATGGGATTTAGGTTTTACTAGAAGAGATCCACAGAATACAGATCCTCTTCAACCTGGAGCGAACTATTATACTAAATCAGTTGAAGCTAGTAATCCTAAGTTTATATGGGGTATTCCTACTAATGATATACTTATTAATCCTGGTTTAGCCGGCGAGCAAAATCCTGGATGGTAATATTATTCAAGAAAGTTTAAAGCTTCAAAAAACCACCCAACTTGGGTGGTTTTTTTGTTTTATACCAATTCTCTCCTACTTGCGTTATTTTTATACTTTTGTTACATAATTTTTAAAATGAAGAAAGCACTATTTCTAATCTCGTTTGTAATTATTGGTTATCATTGTAATGCTCAAGAACAAAGGTCGCCTGGAAGAGTGGGCGAGGAGAAATCTAAAGATTCTGTGGCAGAGCCTACAATAGATCTTTTTAAGATAATAACTATAGAGAATGATACGACTCATGTTGATACTTCTCTAACGATTCAAAAAGATTATAAATTTAATTATTTGCGCAAAGATCTATTCGGACTTTTGCCGTTTGCAAATACGGGACAAACCTATAATAAGCTTACCGAATTTCGAGATTTTAGTACTATAATGCCCAAATTTGGGGCTAGAGCTCGTCATTATAATTTTATGGAGGCAGAGGATATTAACTATTATTACGTTCCTACACCACTTACAGAATTGTATTTTAAAACCGTACCGGAACAAGGACAACAATTAGACGCATTTTTCACGGTTAATACTTCAGAACGTTTAAATTTTAGCATTGCTTATAAAGGAGTGCGTGCCCTTGGGCGCTATCGCCATATTCTTACCAGTACAGGAAATTTTAGAGCAACGTTAAATTATCAGACTAAAAATAGAAAATATAGAGCGAAAGCTCATTTTGTAAGTCAGGATTTGCTGAATGAAGAAAATGGCGGATTAACAGATGAGGCGCTAGCTTCATATATCAGCAAGGAGCCCGAATTTGATGATCGTTCAGTTTTAGATGTTAATTTCGAAAATGCGGAGAGTACATTATATGGTAAAGGTTTCTTTTTAGACCATCAATACTATTTGTCTGGGGCGCAGGATACAATTCAAAATAAGTTTTATTTAAGTCACAGACTGGATTATTCGTATAAAAAATTTCAATATCTTCAATCGGCTGCTGCTACTGCCATTTTAGGGGAGGCTTTTCAGAGCACTAATCTTAATGATGAAACTCGGTATCGCAATATGGATAATACGGTTGCAGTAAATTTTGATAATCCTGTTCTAGGAAAGATATCGGCAAAAGCCGGCTATTCCTTTTTCGATTATTGGTATGATTCTGTATTTATAGGAGAAAATGGAGTTGTGGGAGATAGGTTAGATGGGAGGCTTATAAATGTTGGTGGGTGTTATGATAATTATTTAGCGGGGTTCAATCTTCATGCTGACGTATCATTTAATTTCGGAGATGATTTTTCAGGAAATCATATTCTAGCATCAGCAGGTTACAGTCTGGATGATAATAATTTTTTAAACTTTGGGATAAAACAAACCAGTAGGGCTCCAAATTTAAATTTTTTACTGTATCAAAGTGATTACATAAACTATAACTGGCAAAATAATTTTGACAATGAAAATGCACAAAGCCTTTTCTTTGAATTATCAGCTAAGATGATTGCTAACTTTAGTGGAGAGATAACTCAAATTCAGAATTACACCTATTTTTCACTTAATAACGATGGCGCCGTTAAACCATTTCAATTTGGCGGTGATGTACGATATTATAAATTGAAAGCCCAAAGGGAATTTACTTTTGGAAAGTTTGCTTTAGATAATACCATACTTTATCAAAATATTTCTGACGGCAAAGATGTTCTCAATTTACCAGAATTGGTAACTCGGAATACTTTTTATTATAAAGACTTTTGGTTTGATAAGGCTTTGTATTTACAAACGGGTTTAAGTCTTCGCTATTTTTCTTCTTATCAAATGGACGCTTACGATCCAGTTCTGGCTGAATTTTATGTGCAAAACGAAACTGAATTTGGTAATTATCCAGTGGTAGATTTCTTTTTTAATGGAAAAGTAGATCAGGCAAGAATATTTTTTAAGCTTGAAAATTTAAATTTCTTAATTGATGGAAATAATAATTTCTCTGCACCAAGATATCCACACAACGATTTTATGGTGCGATTTGGTTTAGTTTGGAACTTTTTTCTTTAATTTTTACTGGTGTCGTGGTACGATATTAGGAATGATTTATCATTTCTTTAGTGTTAATCTAATGTTAAGTCGTTTTTTAGATGTTTAATTGTTAGTGTTGGATTGAATTCCGTGTAGTTTTCGTAAAAATCAAACAATTTTTTAAAAGTCTTGTGTAATAAAAAAACGGCTGTATATTTGCACCCGCTTAGCCGCTGAGGCAGTATTTTGGAAGCGGATGTTCATTGAGAGGTATACTGAAAAAGGTTCTAAAAAAAACTTAAAAAAGTTTTGCAGGAAAGAAATAAAAGGCTGTATATTTGCAGCCGCTTAACGCCGGAGTAGATAAGGTGTTATGGCGGATGTTCATTGGGATAGCGTGATATTTTAGACTGAAAAAAACTTAAAAAAAGTTTTGGTGGTTAAAGAAAAAGAGTTGTATATTTGCGGCCGCTTTAACGGCGAGGTTCTTTGGAAGGGTTGAGGGTTTAAAATTAAGAAAAAATAAATTTTAATTTTTTCTTGTGAGTTTAAAAATTAGTTGTACATTTGCAACCGCTTTTAGAACAAGCATAAACGCTCTTAACATACTGAGTGACTAGGAGATACCGGATGGGGTGTTGGTAAGGTTCGATTCCTTAATTTCTACCGAAAGGGTTTTTAGGAACCCGGACTTTGAATAAGTTCATTGACATATTGAATTGACTAGACGATATCAATTTTAATTTATTAAGATTGATATAGCGTAAAGATTAAGAATTAAGACTATAAAGAGTCAAACTTTTGAGCTTTAGACTTCTTGAGAAGGAAAACATTTATTTAGTTGTCACATATTAATGAAACAACGATGAAGAGTTTGATCCTGGCTCAGGATGAACGCTAGCGGCAGGCCTAACACATGCAAGTCGAGGGGTAACAGGGAGTGCTTGCACTCTGCTGACGACCGGCGCACGGGTGCGTAACGCGTATGCAATCTACCTCTTACTGAGGGATAGCCCATGGAAACGTGGATTAATACCTCATAGTATTATAGACTGGCCTCAGTTTATGATTAAAGGTTACGGTAAGAGATGAGCATGCGTCCTATTAGCTAGATGGTAAGGTAACGGCTTACCATGGCTACGATAGGTAGGGGTCCTGAGAGGGAGATCCCCCACACTGGTACTGAGACACGGACCAGACTCCTACGGGAGGCAGCAGTGAGGAATATTGGACAATGGGCGAGAGCCTGATCCAGCCATGCCGCGTG
>Ga0208014_1000584_pt1 | contig 14243 bp, 9 predicted proteins | sample 25_taG_FD_184099 | JGI IMG/M metagenome (GOLD analysis project Ga0208014, IMG submission 184099) | Marine viral communities from Cariaco Basin, Caribbean Sea - 25_WHOI_OMZ (SPAdes) (version 2) | ecosystem: Environmental > Aquatic > Marine > Oceanic | place: Caribbean Sea: Cariaco Basin...
GCAATTCACAGATTATGATGAGATAAAAATCCATGATATTAAAACTCATTTTTTAGGTAAAGTGCGCAGCGTTTCGACAAATTACTGGGATGCGCTAATGGAGTTTGCAGGTCATGCCAATCTCATCACGACTTTTAGCTCATATATTCATACCGCGGATATTATCGCAAGTCATCAATTGCAGCAGGCTAAATTGACCCTGCCTTTGGATGTTGTGAATAAGTTGATTGGTACTAGTCGTATGGACCTAAAGCAGCACAATAAATATGCCTTAGAGAGTAGAGATGACGCTGTCAATCTAAGTAATATTAGGCAATACGTGAATCGTAAGGTTGATTGTGAAAGGTTAATGTTTGCTGATAAGGTGAAGACATCTCTGTTAAGTAGTGGTCCTATTGGTATTGATAAAAAGCAGTATTCAGCAATGTTTGGTAGGTATGGCCGTGAAATGATAGAAAAGCTTCTATGGGACATTGAGGATGGCCAAGCGCTGGGTGCAGCCAGTAGTCTAAACTTTATGTACGATGATGCGTTGATGATTTATGAACGCGCGTTGAGCTTGGTGAAAAATGAAGATGGAACACTTAATCATAAGCTCATATCTAAAAGACGTAAACAACGCTCCGATCATATTTTAATCGCACCAACACCGCTGCATTATCATGAAGAGCAAGCACTTGTATATCAATGTTTTGACAATCTTGAGACGCTTTATAAGTCCAAAGCGAGTAGGCATGAGATTAAACACATGCTTCAATTATTCTACGAAAAAACCAATACCTCAAAAAGTGAGATTCGTTTTACATTTAAACAAAAAAAGGATTTTTATAAATACTTAGATACCATGTGCCAGATTCTACCAAGCAAGTATTGGCGGGTAAATATCAGCTGTATTGAATCCGAGTCATGCATCAACGAGAAGAATAAAAAATCGTATCGTCCTGTTGTCAATAAAGCTGCTCAGCTTAAACGCATAGAAGAGTTCGGAAAAAAACTCCCCAGTTTTGAAGGTGAGGTTACTAGCTTAGGTACATACAACGGTTATGCACTAACGGTTATTAGTCCACTTAAGCAGAAGGGTAAATCAAAATTGTCTTCTGCCTTGATGAGTTATGTTTTGCATTTTTTGCTAATTGTTGATGGTTTGACTGATTGATACCTCTCAATTTTATATGTATGGGTTTGACGACAGGAGCCAATCACTCCTCATCGAGTCATTAGTTTACCAAGTTTACTTATACGGTTTATTTAGCATAGCTCAACGAGCGAAATGTTTAAAACGCAGTAAATCAGAAGTTTTTGAAGCTCTAAATTATCTAGGTATTACTCAAAAAAAAGACTGCACCACCCCAATTTTTTCAGGGTAGTGCATAGCTCAAACATTTAATATATTTTCTTCATGGATATTAATTATTTAGATCTACAGCTTTCTTAAAGCTTTGTTCGTTTATGCTTTCTTGGTTTTCAACCAAGCACAATTCAATACTGTTTGAGTCTACGATTTTACCGAAGACTCGCATTCCTTTAGACATATCTCCTGAGAACTCAATTTCTTTTTCATGTAATCCGTTTGTTCCACGTTGCATCCCATTTAATGCTTGTGGTTGAGTAGTGTACAACAATGGAAAAATACCTTGACGGACGCGACCCAATTCAATCCATGACTCTTTATCATCACCTCGTTTAATACCAACCTCAAATATATTACGGCGGTGTGTGCCCACGTAGTATGGAAATAAGCTATCTGAATTATCTTTAAGGTCATGATTGATGACTTTAAGAGTCTCACCGGGCGATATTCTAAGTAGTCCTAAAGCAACCCCTGTTTTAGTATTCGGTTTGTAGGGATCATTCTTATCATTTATTAATGGCTTATGAAAAACAAAAATAGGTAGGTCATTCCAGTGTTTAAGTCCTAAAGCATCAACATATGGGGTCAACATTTTTAACATATCTTCTTTTAAAACGTTTTCCTCATATTCTTCATATTCACTATAGTTCCTAAATCCTTCAAGTATATCAGCCTCTAATGGTTCAAGCAGCGTTTGTAATAGTGATGAACGGCTAGAGTTACCTGCGAGTAGAATATGTATTTCTGTAGGTAAGCTACCAAGTTGTTGTTCATATGAATCCTTCATAGCAGCAAAAAAATTAAGTAGACCCTGGTGTAGCCTATTATGTAAAAACTGATCGATCATTGTTTTATCGACAGCTAATTCGCAGTCTACCAACTCATTATTACGATTTAATAAACGAAGCTTGAGTAGTGGTTCTTTGTTATTCTGATTACTACTATCCTCCCAATAAGGACGTAGTTTAGACATGAGCATAGTGGTATTTGTGAGAGCTGACTGTGAATTGCTAATCAACCTTTCTGAACCCACAAATGCTTCTGCGTCCATAGGCTTAGTGAAAATGACTTGCTTGTCTCTACAGGGATCCTGATTGGCTTTAAAAGTCAGATAAGCTATATTTTCAATCAAGTTCTCACCACCTAAGAACTTATCTCCTGATGAGCCAAAGTGCTCAATCACATCATCCCAACCATCGTCAAATTCATCATTATTTGGTGTTCGATAAATACCGTAATCAAAATCTGTAGTACCTCCACCAAAGTCAAATACTGCGTATGCTACTCCCTTTTCGGTAGGTTCGATTTTGAGAGTAGGTAGGGCAGCTGCGGCAAAGGCAGCAGGCTCTGAAGCCAACTCAGTCACAGAAAAATCATTAAACTGTTGTGAGTACATTAAGCTAAGTGGCAAACTGCGCTGCAACCCGCGTCTAAATGAAGCCAATATTTTTCGCTTAGTTTCAGATGGATATGCCACAGGAAAAGTTAAATAATATGTGAGATATATACCACGCTCACGCCAGTTAATATTCATACCTAAAAACCATGCGTACAACTCAATTGGGTCAATATCTGGATATTCTTTTTCCAACGTTATAGGCTGCCCTTTAGTTGGATTCAGTTCCTTAAGATAATCAAATTCAAATTCAATATTCTTTTTTGAGTCAGTTATTTTAACTTTAGCTTGTTTTTCATCCCTCAAAGCCCATTGTTTAAGCCGTGCCAACATACTACCTACGATAACCGTATCAGTATTATTTTGACGTAATCGACTTTGCGCCTCATGGGAACAATGTACGTCGCTCCAGTTTACTAATGGGCGATATACTTCGCTATGCCATGATTCTTTTAGGGCATTAATATCTAAAAACTCCAAGATAGTTGGATTTTCAAAATCTCTTTCCGTTACTTCATTTTTATCGAAGTCTATTTCCTGTAACCCTATACGTAATAACTCATCTCTACCATTGTTACGTATAGCAACAACAGTACTACTAGTACCGAAGTCTATAGCTACCTTAGCATTACGAATATCTAATTCAGGATTCCGAGGGCGAATTTTATTGGGATTCGTTAATTCAATATACAAATCATAAGTTTTACTTGGAGTATAAAACTCCCACATACCTTGGTTGATATCAGTAAAACGTAGTTGATCAATTATTGGTAATCGAGTACTTAAATAATCGAGATATTGCCACTCTTCAATATATACACTGTCCTTATTTTTCGAGTTTTCTTTGAGCTCAATAAAAGCACTTATAGTATCTAAATTATTGTAGAAGTCTTTTAAGACGTTCTTCCCTATAGAAGAGTCATAGGGTTTAAGCAACCACTGCTCTTTCTCTAATGTTAATATAAGTTGGATTAAGCTTATGTTTTTAAAATATCTACTGACTGGTAGTAACAAGTCATGCTCTGTCAAATACGCTAATGGGAAGGTATCATCGGATATACATAAGTCTTCTTTGTATGTTGGATTTGTCCAATACATTTTTTTATAAAATGGTAGTCTTTCAAGTAAATCTACAGGCAACATCTGATCAAAATCATATTTAGAAAAGTCATGTTCTATTTCGCTTTTTGTAACATTAAACCAAATAAGTCCATAATCTCTGTCATATATCATTTTTTCATCAGCAATTGACCACCATCGATAACTATCAAAGAAGATCTGGGCCTGCTCAATTGCGGTTCGATGAGGTTCTTGATCTTCTGTATAATTTTGCTGTGTAAGCAATTTGGACTTTATTATAGGTACATAGATTGGTTTATTTAACATATTTTTTCCGGATTTTACATATAGATTTCAGATTAATTTATTTTTTTAACGTTGATGTAATGATAATAGTTAAAAATTAAGTGATAACTAGAGCCATTCTATCTATCTTATTGGATGCTGAGTATAGTGCCGGTAATAGAACTTTAGTGATGTTTTTATTACCTCCAGTAATTTTATAATGTAAATTATAGTCATAAATATCACCTACTACCGGTGATTTTAGGCTTGCCTTATTATCCGATAATGTTAGGTTATATAAATATAAAGCATTACTTAATACTTCAATATATTCTTTGGGTGGTTGTTCTTGAGTATTCTTACATTGATCAGCACATGCATTCCAAATATTAACTACATTGATCCACTCAGCAGAACGAGTAATAAAACGTAGTAGATTTATATGTATATCCTGATTAGCATCATACGAAAATATGCACGCTATATCAGATAGTGAACTAATACGACTCATTAATTGATATTGCTTTTCTAATGACGATGCCCAAACTGGAATTACTTCAACTTCTTTTTCAATAAATTTCTCGGTTGCAGAACAGCTTTTTGTTTCTTTAGATGGTATAAATTTATTAGTTTGTTGATCTAGTAAATTATTGCCTTGCAACTTAATTTCATCGGCATTATGCCAGCAGTAGTGTATTTTTTTTATCAGATATTCTAAATTATGACTATCTAAAATATCTTTTATTACTTTATTTACATTAGGTTTTTTAGCCATTTTTAAAACTCCATAAATAATCGAGAAAAGGTACGATGAGGTTTCAGGCTATAATGTTGACTAAGCTGTATTCCGAAAGTAATAATACTTTTTTGAGTATTTTCATCCAAAGAGTCAAACTTACGCTTTTGCAATGCAACCGCTTGCTCACTTGGTGAGTGATAAGGGGAAGGTATGTTAGGCGGATTAATTTTACCGGCTATATTTGCTAGCTCTATTGGTGGAACAATATTCCAAAAATCTTTAAAAATTACAGGAAGATAGCTTATTAAATTCTCTAAATTCGGAGTGTTAGCATTCGTAATCTGTGTTCGAAGCTCGTTAATTTGTTCGAGAAGTTTTTGCTTTTCAGTGTTTAGTTGGCTCGTTTGTTCATCATATTCTTGGTAGAGACTGTTCTTGTCATCATCTAACGCTTTTTGTAATGAGGTTAGTTTATTGTTTAGCAGTTGTTCTTGCTCTTTGATTTGTTCAGAGTTGCTTTTGACAATCACTGTAGGTAGTACATATTGAGATATCCAAGCTGGTTTGCTAATGTCTGTGTAGCTAGAATCTTCCACAGTATCTATGATTGTTTCATAACCCAATACTTGTATTCTTGTGCATTGATAATGCTCGGTTAATATGGATAGTGTATTACCTAACCAGCTAGCTTTAGGTTGGATGTACAAGATAGTTATTTTGTATTGTGCCAAATTATCGTCTTGATTCATTCGTGCATTTAGCTCTAATATACTAGTATTTAAACAACTTATATCATGTTGATGTTCATAATTATGCTCACCTTTGATAGGCATAGATTCCCAAATGTTATTTTGATATTCATAAATAGATAGATGATCGTTCAAAATAACTATGCTTAAAAGTTTTTCGCTCATTAATATGCCTTTAAATTTTAAACCACTATACTCAATAATAAGTGCAGAAAATATAATCTGCACAACTTAGTTATGTTACTAATTCAATTCCTTAATCTCACTAGCTTTGAATCTGCTTATCGAGTTGATTGTAAATATCTTCTATAGACATGTCAGGATTGATTGACTTTTCAATGTCTACGAGACTTGACTCCATCTCTCCTCGGGTGTTTGGATCTAGCTTACCTTTAAAGAAATTAACAACGTTACTAATATTATCAATTGATTGAAGAATAGAATCTACACGACTCTCAGTGAAATAGCCCTCACCTTTATTCAGGTTTGGCGCATCAGAAATAATCAAAGATAGTAGTTCACTACTATGTTCACCAAATTTTTCTTCCATTCCCCAAGCCTGTATGGATATGCCCGCCGCAACTTTTTCCCCAAAGTTAAAATTGCTAGACTTTTCAGGATCTAACTCAAATGCTCTTATTTCTTCCATATATTCATCATAACTAAAGAAATCAGAAGGACTGATGTTAGCTTCTTTTGCCTGTAATGCACGTTCACCAATTTCTTCAGTAGTCTCACCAGTGGCTAATAAACCTATAACAACTAGTGCTACATCAATAATGGGAAGTACCATTTTTAAATATGGATGAGGTATGGCAATACTAAGAGCTTTTAAAACTCCTGAAATAGCTGGCGCATGAGCGGCTACGCTATTAATAACATCTGAACAAGTAGAACTGAAAGATGAAAAAGTGTTGCTAATGGCATTGCCAACTGAAGCACATGCTGAACTAATAGAATCCCAAATTCCCATAGCTAAATCCCTAAATTAAATTGATGTCAAATTTTTAAAAATACTTTCAATAGCTTTAACAACAATGCGTTCGTCTGCATTTTCTGTCAAACCAAATGCTCTATCTACGATAGGTTTCTTATCTAATTGTTCACTATGATACAAGTGGAACAATAAGTTCATAATAGAGTTTAAGTTATAACCACTTGGTAATATTTGCTCTACAAATGGTATAGGTGCAATATCTATGAATAAAGCTGCCAAGCATGAGTCAACTTCGCTTTCAATCTTCCATTCTTCATAAAATACCTGAAGATCTTCATTCATTCGTTGAAGAAATTGGTTAGTGTGTTGTGTTCTAACGTTTTTACACACTGAGTGATACCATTTGGCCCAAAGATTGAGCACATAAGTTGCTTCCTGGATAAACATAGCAAACTTTACTGCGTCTTCAGTTTTCCATACTTCGTTTAGCGCAGGATATAGTTGTTCACGCTGAACGAATAACCGGTTTTGACTATGTTTAGTTATAATGCTTTCATCTAAAACAGCAGCATTAGTATCGTTTATTTTATTAATTTGTGTGCGTACAGCACCGTGCCAACCAGCGCTATAAATGACGGCTTCTCCAGCTCCAAGCATTGGCAAGAAATTGCATTGCTCTTCATCTAATCCTACTGTCTCTCCAATTGCTTGACGATCGTCAGCAGCAAATAGGCGATGAATAATTTTAGTATTAGTATTTTTCAGTACCTCTGGTGCAAGTTTGTTAGGAATCTGATCTGCGATAATAATTCCCTCACCATATTTTCTCACCTCTGCAATCAAATTAGCAAATAGATTAACTCCCATTTTTTTGGCACCATCATCGTTTATCCCTGGTTTTTCGAGTAGTCGATGAGCTTCTTCAATCAATGTAATATGTCTAAAAGTATGGTCCTTTTGGTGAAGGTATTTGACTGCCTCGGCAACTCTACCTATTAATAATCCCATTATTAGAGCTTTATCTTGCTCATCCTTTAGTTCGTCAAGCTCAATGACTACTTTTTGTTTTAGCAAACTCAATATGTCAATGGAGCGACGGGTATTCAGCATTCTACCTTTGCTGCCAATTGTTAAATTGTCGAGACGTGAAATTAAAGAGCCACGATATTTTTCTTGAAGTTCCATACCAAAATTTTTACTTTCAATAACTTTTTCTAGCTCTATTAGCATCTCTGACATAATAGGGAAGCATTCGCCATTACAATCCCAAGGGTTGTCATAAAAGAAGTTGCTAGTAGTATGAATTTCCCAACCTTTTGACTCATAACTTTTTACTATAGCCTCTTCAATCAAATAAGGCATAGAAGCTTCCATAGGAAAAACTGCGGCAAAAGTAGCCTTAAGAATATCTATATGACTTAGGAGTTGCTCGCTTGGTAATAACTCAAAAGGATTAAAGCGAAAAGGAGATACTTTTTCATTGTTTAGCGTATAGAATTGAATATCTTTGTCTAACTGATATAAGCTACGATATTCAGTCTTTGCAGGTTCGATTACTAAGAAAGGCAGTTTTGATTTTAGTAGTAATTGCTGACATGTGGTTGTTTTACCGGAACCTGTGACTCCACAAATAAAAATATGTTGATTAAGTAGTTTTTTATCTAAAGAAACTTTCGAGCTTTTGAGCTGACGGCCATTCAAAATAACATGACCAATATCAAAACCATCTTTTTCAGGCGATAATGGGTTTACAGAAAAATCTACATTTTTTCTTAGTCGAATACCACATACTTCTCGACTAGGTAGTCCCGCTAGTAATGCTAATTCTGAAGAGGTAAGCCAAGAAGCATAGGCCTGCTTGTTTTTGTAAAAAGGAGTGCTGGTTACTAATGCAGCATCTTTAGATTTTAATGAATCACCCCAATGGATGTTAAAAAGTTGAGTAATATCTTTGCTATTTATATGTACAGGTGTAGTAGTCAACGGATTAAAATAAGACTGGTTACCCTGAAAAATTGCCATAACTGCAGCAGATAAACGATCATAGCTGCTTTTTTCCTTAGCACAAACATAAATCGCAGTTTGAAAAAAACCATTACTTCGACCATTTTCTAGTCTATTGATATGTGTATCATTAATATAGTCACTTACACGCTGCAACTTCTTATTAACTAGCTCAACACTCTGACTTCTATTAAATCCTGAGCTTTCACCTTGGGCAATAGAGTTACTTTCACCTGTGGTAACACCCGTAGACGTACTTTGGCTTGATCCCTTGCTTTTAGTTAAACTGTTACTTGTGCCTGTTGTCAAGCTAGTACCGCTAGACTCTCCTTTGTTTTTAGTGCTAGTGCGACTATTAGGTGGGCTATTATTCGTGTTTTGGTCACTTGAACCGCTATTTATACCTTTATTTCTACCATCTTGTTTACTAGAACCTTCTTGTTTTGCAGTAGAGTCGTTTGTGCCTTTTTGATTAGTATCTGTTTTACTAGAGGAATGACCATCGGTGACAGTTTTGGAAGTACCAGAATTATAAGAGTATTGTGTCGAACGAGTTATATTCGGATGTATATCGGATGCTAGTTGTAACATGTTATCAATATAATCATTGATGGCAATTAGGTTGGTAGGCTTAGCAATAATTAGCATTTGCCAGGACTCATCAGTTAATGTTCTTGCCAGTCTATCTATACCTTGATTTATGGTTTTACCTTGGCTCTGAGCTTGTTCGTCTATAGTGAGTGAAGGTATGCCTCTAATCAAGCCAAAATATCTTGACTTTTGGAGAGGTGCTAATATCTCAGACTCAATACGATTACCAGTAAGCTTTTCATAAATTAAACCAGATATATTGCCTTCTAATTGGCTTTTTAATAGCTCAGCTTGTGAATAAACGTCACCACTACTATTTTTTATTACACCTATATAGATATCTATGCCGGTAACATTCCCACTCACTAAATAAGCGATAGAAAACATCTCATTATTGAATCCTGCAAATACATTTTTTAAATCTTGCCTTAAGAAGTATTGCTCTTGAGCGGATAGTTCATTTATTTTAAAAAAGATCGTATTTCGTCCATCTATCTTTACTGGTTCTGTTGACTGATAGCTAAAATTAATCGGTTTGTTTTCATGTAAATCTAATTCAGAAAGTAATCTCTGAAAATCATATTTCTGTTTCGTTTCTAAGTTTTCATCATATGATGCCATATTCAACTCCTTTTATATGTTTAAGTATTCTTGTTTGTCGGTAAGATCGTCTTAGACATTAATAACGATCAAGTGATGAAATATATCTTTAAACAGGTTTTTAATTGATTATTGTTTGTTTGTTGTTATTATATGTATAAAGTACTTTGTGGTCTATAGAAGCTTTAGTGTTTGATCAATCCAATAATAAGATATTATTAACAATAGCTAATTATTGGATTGTTTTTTCGCATTCTCCTCAATTTTTTAATATTTTGTCTTTAATCTAAAATAATAATCCCATTTTAAAAGTAGCAAAGGGTTTTGCAGTAATTAATACATGCACAATTGGTTAGGAGCCATGCCAAACATATGTGATATTCTCAAACAAGGTGATGCAGGCTTTAAACGCTACACAGGCATTCATAAAGAGACCTTCCATGAAGTTCTTGATACTATGCAGCAATTTGAAGCAGAAAAGAATAAGTTAGGTAGACCAAGTGTGTTTAGTCTTGAGGAACAGATATTACAGACCTTTACTTACTGGCGTGAAGACAGGACGCTTTAAAACATCAGTATGGACTTAGGGATTGATGAGTCTTCTGCCAGCCGAATTATTCGTAAAGTAGGATACATAATGATTGATTCTGTCGAGTTTGGACTACCTAAAAAGATCTTTGATAGACAGTGGTAAGAGGTTAGATTTTACATTTATCTTATTATTCATCATCTTCCTTAATGATTTATTATAGCCAATATCCGTATTTTTAAGTGTAGCAGGGCTCTTATGAAATATCTTCATGGCACACTATAGTTGACTAATAATGAGAAATACAGAGTCTTTGAGAATGTATTTTAGGGAGGACGTTTATTTGGATTTTTAAAATATTACTTATTTCATTATTGGGGCCTTATAAGAAATATCATTATAGATTTAAAATATTGATTTATTCATTCAATAATTTAGCCACTGATTCTAAATTATTTTCTTGCAGGTTTGATGTAAGGTCGTCTAAAAGTTGCTTTTCCTCGTTATCAAATATAATTGTAAGCTCCTTAATATCCCTAATTCCGAGCTTGGGGTTATTAGTTTTCTCTAGATTCTTCCGCTGTTCATATTTAATTCTTAAACCCATCATTAAGCTCTTAAACGTTGAGGTAGGGAAGATAGATTGTTTTGGGAAAGCACGAAAATTATTATCGCCTTGCTCAGTATGTATTGTTGATTCTGAATTTGGTCCATCTTGAGAAACAAGTTTATCCCAACTATCTATTTGCGATAACCCAGTGACAAAATTTGATTTCACAAATAACGGCTCAAGCCTTTCATATAGGTCATTGGGTATCACGCCCTTCAGCTCAGTTTCAACGAGCCTTAGTGCAATAGCTTGTGACAGGCTTAACTGATTTGATTTGGTATTACTCAGTTTTTGCCATCGCCAACTATAAGGCTTGTCATCCTTACGGGACTCCACGGGTAAAATATCTTCAAGCATTGCCAAGTCTCTTTGAATTGATCGCAGCTTAGTATCGATACCCTGTGTCGCTAAATGCTCTTGTATTTGTCTAGTAGAGACGTATTTACCTTCTAATAACAACTGAATAATCAGTAACTGTCGCTTAATGATATCGGTAGAGTTATTGTTCACGCTATCTAACCTTCTTATTAATAAACTCGATTAAAGTAATAGGCTAGCAGAATAAGTGTGTATTAGAAATATAAAACAGTCATGATACGTCTTATAGTGACGCATCAAACCCTAACAATTATCTAATAATCATATTAGATGTGCTATCTTTAATTTACTTATTTAAATTGATACGCCCGATCATTTTTTACTTAACCATTAGCAAGGACTAACCATGGATGTAATAGTAAACGCTCTCAAAAAAAAGCATGCAGATAATAAGCATAATGTTGGAGATGGGTTCTCATTACGCATTTATAGGGCTATAAGTTGGCTGGCTAAAGCTAATGACTTAGCAAAAACTGAAGAGAGTGACTTGGCTTTTGTTACGCTTTGGATTAGCTTTAATGCATTGTATGCTGATGAGTTACCGTTAAATCAAAGTAGAGGTGTGTCTGATAAGTCTTCATTTAAGGATTTTATTAGAAAAATAGGTAAACATGATAAACAAGAAAGACTTTATGATTTAATTTGGAATCGTTATCCGCAGTCTATTCGCACGTTGTTGAATAATCAGTATGCCTTTACTCCATTCTGGCAATATCAAAACGGCACATTTAGTAAAAAAGCATGGGAAGAAGATTTTGACAAAGACAAAAAGCAAGCATTAAAGTATTTGAGTGATAAAAACAACACTGATTTACTACTGACAATAGTATTCGAACGTCTCTATACCATACGCAATCAAATAGTTCATGGCGGAGCAACTTATGCGAGCTCAGTTAATCGCAAACAAGTTAAGGACGCGGTTAATATTTTAGGAGACTTTTTGCCTTTAATTATAGATATTATGATGAACCATCCTGAACAGGATTGGGGTAGGCCGTTTTACCCGCCTGTTGATGAGGCGTCATTTGATTAGTATGTATTGGTAAACCTATATCCTATAAATAAATAGGTTACTCATTTCATTGTGCTGATTTAATAGAGCAAATAACTTGAAAATATTAGCAAAATTTGCTTGCCCAATATTGTATAGTTTTATACAGATGAGACTTTAACAGTTGCTAAGCGCTTTAATTAACATCAAGGAGTTTTAAGTTGGAAAATAACCCAGGAGATACTAATAATTCAGCTATTGACCCGTGGATGAGTGAGCTAAGTGCATGGGCTGATGTATTTGACATCTCTGCAAATACAATGCCTCAAGGGAAAAGTGAGCGTTTAGATAAAGAAAGGCGCTGGTTAGATAGTATTGCTGTTAGTACTTTATATACACTAGAGAAAGATAACTACAGGTTAACCGAATTTGCATTTTTTATTGTCAGCGATGATTGGGATCAACAATCTCTCATCAGTTTAAAAGATAAGACAGGAGCATTATTGTTAATTGGCTTACAAACTACTAACTATTGTATTGGCAATTTTGATGTAGCAGATAGTGTCATCCGTTGTAAGCCAGATGAGGTGCAACAAGTGATGAAAGTATTTGAAGTCCTGTCAAATAGACGTAATGATCTAACGACTATAGACTTTAATATTGTAAAAGAGACATTGCAGCATACTGAACCTGCTCAGTTTATACAGTCTACTAAGATGGGTTGTGATCGATTAAACAGAATGAAGCAGGCAATTGCTGAAATACTTAGTCAAATTCCTGAAAATATTAGTATTAATTTTCTAATACTTAGAATCAAAGCTGATAGTGAGTTATCGCTTGATGAGTTCAGTGTTATAGAAAGTGCCATATACAATCAGTTTGACGATAATATAAGTTTTTGGTGCGCTCCAATTCGTATTGATGAGCCTGACTGTTGTTGGATAGAAGGTATATATGGAGTTGCATAGGCTTATTGTGTAGGAATATCACTTATATTTAGAAAAATAAGGGTTGGCTGTATTTATTTAGAGTCGAAGAGTTCTATACTAAATAGCTTGTATGTTATGCAATCAACAAGCGTATGACAACAAACTTAGTCTGCCGTGCACTCAGTATGATAATCAAGAACAAAAGACCCAGTTATGAGCTAATTGTGTATTCTGATAAAGTGCGTCAGTATTATAGCAATGAATATTATCATCAAGCAGCATAAGTTTAAAGGCTCATCTCTGGCAGGGTAACTGCTTTTATAACACTCCGATAAAGAGACTAAACTATGCAGCTTAATTCTATTAACTAGTTGTCTTATGCTTGGGATGATTACCGTGTTAGCGATGTTGAATTAGTCATGCTTGAATGAGTGGATTGATTCAATAAAACACGACCTCATAGTAAAATCGGTTATGTGTCATCTTTTGAGTCTGAAAAATGGTGTTATGATAATTTAATACAGTCAGTCATTGCAGCCTGATTTAAGTAAATCAGCCTCCGTTAAAGTCGGGGCGGTTCAATACGGTTTATCTGATTAATTTACTATAGTCAATCCACAATAAAACGGGAGTTTCCTAAAAACTGTGTAACTGCTTATAATCCACTAACCGGAGAATAAGTAATGACTACTCAATCTGACCTTAAAAAACTGGCCGAGCAAATGGCTGGTAGCATGAAAAGCTTTGATGACATCAAAGACTTCCAAAAGCAGCTCATGCAGTCGTTTATCGATACTGCCTTAGAGGCTGAGATGGAAGACCATCTCGGCTATCCCAAGCATGAAAAGGCGGATAAACCAAACAAACGCAATGGACACACTAAAAAGACCGTCCGCAGTGACACAGGCGATCTTGAGATATCCACCCCAAGAGACCGTCATGGTGACTTTGAACCTACACTCGTGCGCAAGCATCAAACCCGTATCTCAGGTCTCGATGATAAAATCATATTCCTTTACGCCAAGGGTCAAACCACCACTGAGATCGTAGAGAGCATTAAAGAGCTCTACGATGTCGACATCTCAAGCTCTCTTG
>Ga0208014_1000588_pt1 | contig 14179 bp, 10 predicted proteins | sample 25_taG_FD_184099 | JGI IMG/M metagenome (GOLD analysis project Ga0208014, IMG submission 184099) | Marine viral communities from Cariaco Basin, Caribbean Sea - 25_WHOI_OMZ (SPAdes) (version 2) | ecosystem: Environmental > Aquatic > Marine > Oceanic | place: Caribbean Sea: Cariaco Basin...
ATATACAGCCTTTTATTTCTTTCCTGCAAAACTTTTTTAAGTTTTTTTAGAACCTTTTTTCAGTATACCTCTCAATGAACATCCGCTTACTAAATACCACCTCAGCGGCTAAGCGGGTGCAAATATATATCCTAATTTCGATTCAGCAACATAAAAATCAACAAATTTTAAAATTAATTTAATACCTAATTATACTCTGTTAATTTTCAACTATTTAAAATGAAATAAAAATTGCGTTAGGGATAGCAACGGCATCCTTGGTGCAACTGTCCTCAAATATTAATAGATTTTGATATCCTACTTAAACTTTCTGTATAGTTGTGACCACCTATAATATAAAAGCACCAAGATATAGTGAATAGCCCGATCACTATATAATAGTGAAACGTCCATAAAATACTAAATACTTGTATTGCGCAAACAACTACAACCTCTTATCTTTGCCAACTATAATAACGACTATAATATATAGACATGATAAAGGTAACATTGCCTGATGGCAGTATTAAGGAACTTGAACAAGGCTCTACTCCTATGGATGTGGCACAAAGTATAAGTGCCGGGCTTGCGAGAAATGTGATTTCAGCAAAATATAATGACACCATTGTAGAAACCTCTACTCCTTTAACAACAGATGGTAATCTTACCCTATACACCTGGAACGATGATGAAGGGAAGCAGGCTTTTTGGCATTCTACCTCTCACGTTATGGCACAAGCTATTCAGGATCTATATCCTGGAGCTAAATTAACCATCGGACCAGCCATTGAAAATGGTTTTTACTATGATGTTGATTTTGGGGAACAAAAAATTTCTGAAAGCGATTTCTCTAAAATCGAAAATCGCATGTTAGAAATTGCTCGTGGCAAACATGATTTTAAAATGCGCGAGGTTACCAAAAAAGAAGCTTTGGATTATTACAAGAAAATTAATAATCCTTTTAAAGTGGAATTAATCGAAAATCTTGAGGACGGCACTATTACTTTCTGTGATCATGACACATTTACCGATTTATGCCGTGGAGGTCATATTCCAAACACCGGAATTATAAAAGCAGTAAAACTAATGAACGTTGCCGGGGCTTATTGGAGAGGTGACGAAAAAAATCCACAACTTACCCGTGTGTATGGTACAAGTTTTCCCAAGCAAAAGGAATTAAAAGAATATTTAGAACTTCTGGAAGAAGCTAAAAAAAGAGATCATAGAAAACTGGGCAAGGAATTAGAGTTATTTACTTTTTCCCAAAAGGTTGGACAGGGGTTACCTTTATGGTTACCTAAAGGAGCTGCTTTAAGAGAACGCCTGGAAAATTTCCTAAAAAAAGCCCAGAAAAAAGCTGGCTACGAAATGGTCGTTAGCCCACATATAGGTCATAAAGAGCTATATGTAACTTCTGGCCATTACGCTAAATATGGTGAAGACAGCTTCCAACCTATTAGAACACCCCATGAAGGCGAGGAATTTTTACTAAAACCGATGAATTGCCCTCACCATTGTGAAATGTATAATTCGCAATCATGGAGTTATCGCGATCTTCCTAAAAGATTTGCGGAGTTTGGCACCGTATATCGTTATGAGCAAAGTGGAGAGCTACATGGTTTAACCCGGGTACGTGGATTTACTCAGGATGATGCTCATATTTTTTGTACTCCAGAGCAATTGGATGAAGAGTTTAAAAAAGTTATTGATCTTACCTTATATGTATTCGACAGTTTAGGTTTTGAAAACTTCACAACCCAGGTTTCTCTACGAGACCCTGAAAACAAAGAAAAATATATTGGAAGTGATGATGTATGGGAAAAAGCGGAAAACGCAATTATCAATGCAGCTAAAGAGAAAGGTCTAAACTACGTTATCGAGACTGGTGAAGCTGCTTTTTACGGTCCCAAGTTAGACTTCATGGTAAAGGATGCTTTAGGCAGAAGCTGGCAACTTGGCACCATTCAGGTAGATTACAACTTACCAGAGCGTTTTGACCTGACATATAAAGGAAGAGACAATGAGTCTCATCGCCCGGTAATGATTCACCGAGCGCCATTTGGAAGTATGGAAAGATTTATCGCTATTCTTTTAGAGCACACCGCAGGGAACTTTCCGCTATGGTTAATGCCTGAGCAGGCTATCATTCTCTCACTCAGCGAGAAATACGAAAAATATAGCCAAAAAGTTTTAAGTTTATTAGAAAATCACGAAATTCGCGCCGTACTTGATAACCGAAACGAAACCATTGGTAAAAAAATAAGGGAAGCCGAAGTGCAAAAGTTCCCTTATATGCTTATTGTTGGAGAACAAGAAGCAAAAGATGGTACGGTTTCTGTACGAAAACACGGCGAGGGAGATATTGGCACTATGCCAGTTGAAGAATTCGCTCAAATAATTAAAAATGAAATCGAGAGGACGCTTAAAGCGTTTGAAGTTTAACTAAAATATTGAAGCCATAGCAATACGAAGAAAAAAATCGAGACAACAAAGAACAACTCGTAAAGAAGATCAACACAGAATTAACCAAAAAATTCGGGCTAAAGAAGTTCGTTTAGTAGGTGATAATGTTGAAATGGATGTATATCCTATCGAGAAGGCTTTAGCCATCGCTGAAGATCTTGGACTTGATTTAGTGGAAATTTCTCCAGATGCCAAACCACCAGTTGTAAAGGCAATGGACTATAAGAAGTTCCTTTACGAACAAAAGAAACGTGAAAAAGCCATGAAGGCTAAAGCTAGTAAAGTTGTCGTTAAGGAAATTCGTTTTGGCCCTAATACAGATGATCACGACTACGAATTTAAAAAGAGAAATGCTGAAAAGTTTCTTAAAGATGGGGCTAAATTAAAAGCATTTGTATTCTTTAAAGGTCGTTCTATTGTATTTAAGGATAAAGGAGAAATACTTTTACTACGTCTGGCCACAGATCTAGAAGAGTTTGGAAAGGTGGAACAGATGCCTAAACTTGAAGGTAAACGAATGACAATGTTCATGGCACCTACAACCAATAAAAAGAAATAATAAATTAAGAGAGTTTTAATTATAAAAAAAGGATAGCATGCCTAAAATGAAAACAAAATCCAGCGCTAAAAAGCGTTTTAAGCTTACAGGTACTGGAAAAATTAAAAGAAAGCACGCGTTTAAAAGTCACATCTTAACAAAGAAGTCTAAAAAACGTAAGCTTGCGTTGACGCACAGTACATTAGTATCTGATGCTGATACCAATAATGTTAAACTTCAATTACGTTTAAAGTAATCTGAAAGTTTAACGGTTTAAATTATTTATAAACCCTGGAGTTGGGCAAATTAGAGTTTATCCTCTAATTTAAAAGTATCGATTTAAGATCGCCTGCTACAAAATTTTAAAATTATGCCAAGATCAGTAAATTCTGTTGCAAAAAGAGCTAGAAGAAAAAAGGTTCTTAAGCAAGCAAAAGGCTACTTTGGAAGACGTAAAAACGTTTGGACAGTAGCAAAAAATGCAGTTGAAAAAGCTATGCTTTACTCTTATAGAGATCGCAAAGCTAAAAAACGTAATTTCCGTTCATTATGGATTATGCGTATTAATGCTGCTGCTCGTCAACAAGGAATGTCTTATTCGCAATTTATGGGTAAAGTAAAAGCTAATGAAATTGGATTAAACCGTAAGGTTTTAGCTGATTTAGCAATGAGCCACCCAGAGGCGTTTAAAGCAATTGTTGATAAAGTAAAATAAATAAAAACAATTATTACTCTCTTATAAAAAACCGGTTTCAAAAGAAGCCGGTTTTTTTTTGCTAAAAACTATCATAAAAATTAAAACTCCTAGTAATGTCCCGATAATTAAATTGTGATCTCTTTTGTAAAAGAAACAAAGATGCATAAAGTTGATCATTTGATTTTATCCAAGTTTCCAGATGCTACATATACGTATAAAATAATCAAAAGAAACCTGGGAGACATAAAGACCAACAACCTACACACTAGAAAATACGTCTACTGCTTTAAAAAATTCCCAAAATCATACCCGAAATATGATATCCATTAGCCTTACCCACTAACATGAAGCTCTAAAGTAAGCGAAAAGAATTTGCTGAAATATAGCATACGGTAATTGCAAGCAAGCATATCCATTCCCTATCATTATTTCTAAAAATTAGTTACAGTGACCATTGATCTTTACATTCATTCCTCTCAACTACGCTAAAACGACACATCATCTAAAAGAAAATTAAAGCAGCTCAAAGCTTATTATTTTTACCCTATACAAAAGATGAAAAATTAGTGGTTAGGTGATAAAAAGCAGTAGCGGAATTTGTTTTAATTGGTGAATTATAAATGTTTCCATTATAATGCTACTGCTTTTTTTAGAATCTTACTTAAAAAATAAAAGCTCCCTTTAGGAGCTTCTTTTATAACGTCAAATATATTTAGCTAATTACAGAAAGTCTTCAACCAGCAAACACTTCCAAACATAGCTAATTCTAATGATTAGTACCTGGTTTAAAAAATTAAGGCCCAATTATTCAGAAAGAAAAGTAGTGGTCGCGCTATCTAAAATAACAACCTCTTCTGCTTCTTGATCGCTTTGGTCTATAATTGGAATCAAAAAGACCTACTGCAAGACTCACCATGAATTGATGAATCCTTCTGTTTTCAAAAGAGGCAAGATTAATTCTATAAGCACTCTCAATCATATCGATGGTATAAGGTTCATTAGAACTAAAGTTATACTCATAACGCGCATCCAGTTCAAACCGACCAAAATGTGCTTTTAAACCAATATTCGCTGATAGATAACTACTCGCAATATCTACCACACCTCCCTGAGTTTCCATACCTTCTAATGTAGCATCTCCAACCATACTATTATAAGCAGGCCCTATATAAGCATCGATAGGCCCCCAAACATGATATCCAAATAGAAGAGGAACATTAATTTTATTCATCTTATACTCTGCAGGCCTGGCATCAAAAGGAAATTCTGTCACTACTGTGTTATACAGACCTTCAAGTCTTAAGAAATATTTCCCCAAATTATACTGTCCAAAAATCCCGCCATGAAACCCTTCACTTGGATTCGAAAAATAAGTATCTCCGGTATAATTTGCTCCTGAAGTTAAGCCTTTAATTTCACCACCATGACCAATATTAACACCTCCTTTAAGGCCGATCCTAAAATCCTGTGAAAAAGCACTGTGACTAATAAATAAAATAAAAATAAAAAGAGTAATAATGTTTTTCATTAACTAATAAGTTTAGTGAAGAGTTAATGAGGTAAATATATTAATTCTGAAATAAACTCATTAATTTTTTTAAAAATTACCTAAAAAGAAACATCCAATACAATCTATTGAGTATGAATATAATAAATAAAAATAACTCAATTAAATGCAAAAAACACATCAGTAAATTACAAATAAAAAAATGGAGGTAAGCCAAAAAATAATTAGATCGCATTTATAACATTTTCCGCTATCCAAACAAAATACTAATTTCATATCGCCACCCACTTCAAATCATAAAAAAACCTCACAGCGGGTAACTGTGAGGTTCTTGTTTCAGTATAAAAGATCAATTAAATAATCTTATTTCTTTTTCTGTCGTTTTCTGTCAGATAAATTTTTCTTAGACGTAAGTGATTTGGAGTAACTTCTACATACTCATCTTTTTGAATATATTCTAAAGCTTCTTCCAAAGAGAACTTAATTGCAGGAACGATCTTCGCTTTTTCATCAGCTCCTGAGGAACGTACGTTAGAAAGCTTTTTGGTTTTGGTAATATTTACCACCATATCATCCTGGCGTGAATTTTCACCAATCACCTGACCTTCATAAATATCTTCTCCCGGATCCACAAAAAACTTCCCGCGGTCTTGAAGTTTATCAATAGAATAAGGAATTGCAGTACCTTTTTCCATAGAAACTAAAGAACCATTTAAACGCTCTGGAATTCCACCTTTTAAGGGTTGATATTCTTTAAAGCGGTGTGCCATAATCGCTTCTCCGGCAGTCGCAGTTAATAACTGGTTACGTAAACCTATAATTCCACGAGAAGGAATAATAAATTCACAAACCATACGCTCTCCTTTAGCCTCCATAGATAACATTTCTCCTTTACGAAGCGTTACCATTTCTACCGCTTTACCAGATACATTCTCTGGAAGGTCGATCGTTAGTTCTTCCACCGGCTCACATTTTACACCATCAATTTCCTTAATGATTACCTGTGGCTGTCCTATTTGTAGTTCGTAGCCTTCACGACGCATTGTCTCGATAAGCACCGATAAATGCAATACCCCACGACCATACACTAAGAATTTATCTGCACTATCTGTTTCATTAACCCGCAATGCAAGATTTTTCTCTAATTCTTTAGTTAGTCTTTCTTTAATATGTCTCGAGGTTACAAATTTACCATCTTTACCAAAGAAAGGAGAATCGTTAATAGTGAAAAGCATACTCATTGTAGGCTCATCGATAGCGATAGTTTTAAGACCTTCAGGATTTTCAAAATCAGCAATAGTATCTCCAATTTCAAAACCATCTAATCCAACTACCGCACAAATATCACCAGCTTCTACAGTCTCTATCTTACGCCTACCCAGGCCTTCAAAAGTATGAAGCTCTTTTATTTTTGTTTTCTTAATAGAGCCGTCTCTTTTAACCAAAGAAACATTCATCCCTTCTTTTAAAATACCTCGTTGTAAACGACCAATTGCAATTCTTCCTGTAAATGAAGAAAAATCTAAAGAAGTAATAAGCATTTGTGGTGTTCCTTCTTTATCTACTTTTGGAGAAGGAATATGCTCGATCACCATATCCAATAATGGCTCGATATTTTCAGTTTGGTTTTTCCAATCTTCACTCATCCAGTTGTTCTTGGCAGAACCATACACCGTTGGAAAATCTAACTGCCATTCTTCAGCTCCAAGTTCAAACATTAAGTCAAAAACTTTTTCGTGCACCTCATCTGGCGTACAGTTTTCTTTATCGACTTTGTTTATAACAACACAAGGCTTAAGACCAAGATCAATTGCTTTTTGTAACACAAAGCGAGTTTGCGGCATAGGCCCCTCAAAAGCATCTACCAAAAGTAAAACACCATCTGCCATATTTAGCACACGCTCTACCTCTCCACCAAAATCGGCGTGACCAGGAGTATCGATAATGTTAATCTTTGTATCTTTATAAACTACAGATACATTTTTAGAAGTGATGGTAATACCACGCTCTCTTTCAAGATCGTTATTATCCAAAATAAGATCACCTGTATTCTCGTTTTCTCGAAATAAACGACAATGGTACATGATCTTATCAACCAGGGTAGTTTTACCGTGGTCTACGTGCGCAATAATTGCAATATTTTTAATAGCTGCCATAAAAGCCTGTTTTTAAAGGGCGCAAATATACAGCTATTTTTCGCCAAATAAATATTATTTAAAAAAATAATTTAAAAGTAACATTTTGTTTCACAAACACTTACACACCAGATAAGCTTTTAAATTTCAATTAGCTATAAATCCGGGCTATTTACCTCTTAACAACAGAAGTAAATAAGTAGTCTAACATTTTCCCTTCCTTTAACGAAAATCACACGGTGAGCATTAGAATAGAATTTAAATTACTAGAAATCAAACCTTCTATATCTCATAATTATTTACCGTTATCTTAGTCCAGTATTTGCGGGAGAAGGATGATAGGAAAAATAGCCATGGAATAAAGTTAGAAACTAAGTTTTCAATATGAAATAAATAATACACCAAAGTACTTTTTACTGCGCTAATTTTATGCTTACTTTTGACCTAAAGCTCCTGCTATGTCCATTTCAGTAGAAAACATATCAAAATTTTATGGGGATCAAAAAGCCCTAAATCAGGTTTCATTTTCTGTTAATAAAGGAGAAATCGTGGGTTTTCTTGGCCCCAATGGCGCCGGAAAATCGACACTTATGAAAATCCTAACCGGTTATTTAAAACCTTCTAAAGGTACGGCCAGCGTAAATGGATATGACATCGAAACCCAATTAAACGATTTACAAAAAAGTATTGGCTACCTGCCGGAACACAATCCTTTATATGCTGAAATGTATGTGCGCGAATATTTAGCTTTTAATGCTAAAATCTACGGTACCGAAAAAGAGCGTATAGAAGAGGTGATTAAATTAACCAATCTCACTCCCGAAGCCAATAAAAAAATTGATCAGCTTTCTAAAGGATATCGCCAGCGTGTGGGTCTGGCGGCCGCATTATTGCACAACCCTCAGGTGCTTATTTTAGATGAACCTACCACTGGTCTTGATCCCAACCAACTTGTCGAAATTCGTAGCCTGATCAAAAATATTGCTAAAGACAAAACCATTTTTCTATCTACCCACATTATGCAGGAAGTTGAAGCCATCTGTGATCGAGTAATTATCATTAATCATGGTGAAATTATCACCAACCAGAAATTAGTCGATCTTAGAAAAGGCCAGGAGCAAATAATCGAAGTAGAATTTGATTATCGTATTGAAATGATCGCCCTACAACAGCTTCCGCACTTAAAAGATGTAAAAAATCCCGCTGGTTTTGTGTATGAACTTACATTTGAAACCGCTGAAGATATGCGTTCAACAGTTTTTGATTTTGCACATGATAACGGACTAAAAACACTTCAACTGAATCAAAAAACCAAAAATCTGGAGAGTTTGTTTACTGAACTTACTCAAAAAAAACATTAATACTTTACTGATGACAAAACACTTTTTCTACTTGATTTCCCTTTTGATGATATCGGTTAGTTGCAATAACCAAAATCAGCAAAACGCTTTAAAAAAATCAGAAACTACAGTAGATAATGTTTCTACACCTATTCAAAAAGTTAAGAGAGACACTTTAAAATCTATTGTACCGTCACAACATTCTAGAACCTATTATAGTAGTCAGGATTCTTTAGCTGGTATTGAAGTTAAAAAAGATTCGCTCATCATGTTTTATACAGGTAATACAACTAAAGCTTCAGACCATTATCAAATGAATTTTTCCGATACTTTATATAAAGACGGTACACTTCTAAAAAAAGGTCCATTTTTAACCTTAAAGAACGACTCCTCCGCCCTTCAATATATCGTTAATGAGTGGAACGACACTATTATTTCATTAATCTATTTAGAAAGGGGAAACACCTTAACCTATATTAAAAACTAAACTTACTTGACCAGAATACGTTTGGCTGGGATATCAAAAGTAATTATTTCACCAATCCAGTTAATTCCCATAATCCCTTCGTAGATTAGTCCGTCGATAAATGTTGCTCGAAAATCAATCTGCTCAGCATTTACTTTTAAATCACTAAGCCTGGATACTTCCGCAAAATAATACTGATTTCCTTGTTCGGGCTTAAAAGAACTCGGGATATATTTAGATTCTACCTGTGTAGAATCAATCCCAAGGGCTTCTATATATCTGGAATTAAAACGATAAACATCAAAACCGGCACCGCTATCTAAACCAACGTGTAATTCTAAAGAATCCAGTTGTACAATTGTTCCAACACTCACTTTTACATTTCTGTCATTATTAATTTCCAATGGCATTTAGAACTTTATATTCTCTTTCCTTCGCCGAAGTGATTCTTCGGATTCAATAACCAGTTTATTTTCTTCAAAATTGACCGTAAAAGCTTTTTGCTGAAGTGGGGTTAAAGAAATTAATCCATCTAACGGAAAATCGATATCATACACTGCAAATTGCTCATCTTCTATGCTGAAGTCTGCTATTTTTAGTACCTCAGATTGATATAAATCTGAAGTTATCGCTTCACCGGTGGCGCGATGACCAGTATAAAAATGAGTTGTTTTTTCAAGATTATCGATTTTATCGGCAAAATCTTTGGTGAGCAAATTCATACCAGCACCAGTATCGAAAACAAAATTACCGGGAATGCCATTTACGCTTGCTTTTATCATAATATGCCCATTAGGACTCAGTTTAAACGAAATTTCAATCTTTTCTTTGGTATAATGCTGTGCGTAAAAAACAATTGAAAACAATAAAAATGTAACTAGTAAAAATCCTTTCTTCATAACTTCCTCTTTATTATTCCACGAATTAAAAGAAGATTTGTTACAACAAAAGCCTCATATTTCATAAAATATGAGACTTTTTCCATTTCAATTTTCAGCAATTAAAGCCTACTATTTCTTTTCTGAAAGTTTTAAAATATCACCAAATACACCGCGAGCAGTTACGGCAGCACCCGCGCCAGCTCCCTGAATCACGATTGGGCGATCGCCATAGGATTCGGTATAAATTTCAAAAATAGAATCGGCTCCTTTTACCTGCCCTAAACTACTTTCATCAGGCACAGAAACCAGTTTTACTTCTAACTCTCCTTTATCCTGCTGCAAATCTCCCGACAAATCACCTATATATCGTAAAACATGATTAGGTTTTTGCTCTTCTTTTATTTTCTGATAAGTCTCATCTAATTCTTCCAATTTCGCTACAAATGTTTTTGCATCACCACCACGTAAATCTTCCGGCACCAGATTATTTATTTTCACATCAGTAAACTCATTATGAAGGTCAAGTTCCCTGGCCAAAATCAATAATTTTCGACCAACATCATTTCCGTTTAAATCTTCCCGAGGATCCGGCTCAGTAAATCCTTTGTCGATGGCTTCTTTCAACACACTACTAAAAGCTCGATCTTCCGCAGAAAAAGTATTGAATAAATAACTTAGAGTTCCTGAAAAAACACCACGAATCCTGGTAATATTCTCTCCGGAAAGATGTAAAATTCTTATGGTATCAATTAAAGGTAAACCTGCACCAACATTGGTTTCATATAGATATTGCTTCTGATTTTTATCTAAGTTTTCGCGCAGTGCTGCATAAAAATCAAAATCTAAAGTATTTGCAATCTTATTGGAAGAGACCAAATCAAAACCATGATCTACCAGTTTATTATAATGCTGAACAAACTCCTTACTGGCCGTATTATCTACCGCAATCAGGTTTTCCAGGTGGAATAATTTCGCGTATTTAATTACTTCATCAATTGAAGCTTCTTGCTGCGCCTCTTCCAGTTGCATTTTCCATTCTGAACCAATTCCGGTAGCATGAAGCAATAATTTTCTGGAATTCGAAACAGCAAAAATATTCAGTTTTACCTTTTTACGCTCCTCGATTGAAGCAGCCGAATCTAAAATCTGATTGATTAGAGTGCCCCCAACCGTTCCGTGACCAAAAATCGCGATATTAATCTTTTTACAAATCTCAAAGATCTCTCCGTGAATTACGTTTAAGGCTTTGTTAAGCTGAGATTTTTTCACCACCAAACTCACGTTTTTCCCCGTTACCGTATTATTGAAAAGCAACGGCACGATCTGGTTCCTGATTAAGGCATCGTATGGTTTATGGAAAGTACTTAGATCCTGACCAACGATTGAGATCACCGAAACATCATCGACTACTGAAATTTTGTTGACGTCTTTAGAATAAAAATCACTTTCAAATTCTCGTTCTAAAGCTTTTACGGCCCGTATGGCATTTTCAGCATCAACCACCAAACCAATCCCTCTTTCCGAAGAACCCTGGGAAATAATACTTACACTTATTTGTGCATCCCCAAGTGCGCGAAAAATCCTTGCATCCACACCAGATTTCCCGAGTAGACCACGACCTTCTAGATTTAGCAAGGCTGTATGCTCCAAAACCGAAAGGGATTTCATTCCTTCTTTATTTGGTTTTGCTGTGATCAAAGTGCCCTGATTATCATTATTAAAGGTATTCAGGATACGAAGCGGAATATTCTTTTCGATTAACGGAATTATTGTTTTTGCATGTAAAATCGTCGCTCCAAAATTCGCAAGCTCATTCGCTTCGTTATAAGACAGCTGTTCGATGCGTTGTGCACTTGGCACTAAATCTGGATTTGCTGTATAAATTCCATCTACATGCGTATAATTTTGTAACTCTTCGGCATCCAGGTAATTCGCGATTAAAGAAGCCGTATAATTACTGCCATTCCTCCCCAAAGTGGTGGTTTCATTTTTAGCATTCGACCCAATAAAACCAGTCACGATATTCACCGTTTTACCATTGAATTCTTCAAAATGCTTTACGACATTTTCTTTAGAAAGCGCCTCTAAAGGCTGAGCATTTCCAAAAATATCATCGGTTTTTATCAACTGGCGGCTATCGGTAAAATTGGCTTTATAACCACGTTTTTTTAAAATTTCAGTAATCAATTTAGCCGACATTAGTTCTCCCTGAGAAAGTAACTGATCCTTAATTTTAGGGCTATAATCACCAAGCAAACGAACACCTTCAAGTAGCTTCTCGATACTTTTAAATTCTTCGGAAAAATCTACAAAATCATATTCGGAAATCTGATAGGCTTCAAACTTCTCGAAAGCTGAAGCAAAATCTTCGTTCTCTGATGCTTTCTCCAGTAAATTTTCAAGCTGATCTGTGGTTTTTCCTCGTGCTGAAACCACCACCGCAATACGCTCTTCATTTTGAATCTTTTCTTCTATAATTTCTAAAACCCTATTGATACCTTCTCCGTTGGCTAGAGATTTTCCGCCAAACTTTACTACTTTCATTTTATTTGCTTTTTGAAAAATGCCTGCAATTATATTCTCCAGTTGTTTAAATTCGATTAAAAATGCATCATGACCGTGTAATGAATGAATTTCGCCATAAGTCACTTTATTGCTGCTTTGCGCTAGCTGTTTGTAAGTTTCCCTGTTTTCTTCTGCTGTAAAAAAGAGATCTGAGTCTACTCCTATAATAAAAATATTGGCTTTAATACTCTCCAATACTTTGTCCAATTCTGGACGGCCACGGGAAACATCTATCGTTTTTAAAAGTTGATTCATTAATTTGTACGCTCCCACCTGAAAACGTTCCTGAAGTTTCGCGCCGTGATGTAGCAACCAGCTTTCTACATTAAAAACCTGAAGTTCCTCATTTGTGGTTCTTTTAAAACGGGATTTAAACGACTCCGGGGTTCGGTAACACAGCATCGCATGCATGCGCGCATCATGCACCGGATTTTTAGAATTATTTAAAAACAATTCCTGAATCTGGCAATTGGCGATAAGCCAGTCAGTCGATTTCCAATCTGTGGCCACCGTGATTAAATTATCGGTAATTTCTGGACTAAGCGCCGCCATTTCCCATGCAATTCCGCCACCCAAAGAACCACCAACTAAGGCAAAAAGATGATCGATTTTTAATGAATCTAAACCTAAAAGAAATATTCTGGCAATATCTCTTGCGACAAAGTCTTTATAGTTCTCGATTAAAATACCGTCATAACCATTTCCCGGAACATTAAATGCCAGGATGGTATATTTATCGGTATCTATACATTTTTCTTTACCAACCACATCTTTCCACCAACCGGTTTCACCGGCAACCTCAGAATTCCCAGTAAGCGCATGATTAATCATCACAATAGGTGCCGAATGTAACGGCTGACCAAATATATGATACGACAGGATAATGTCTTGTGTACTGCCACTTAATGTGGTAAAATCTTTAAGCTGTAATTGTAATAGATCTTGTTTCAACTTTTCTATTTTTTAAACTTTTAAAGCTTAAAACAGACTGACATGAGCATACATCCTTGTGATAGGAGTGCGCTTTGTTACGATCAAGAAAAGTTTTTGCGATTAATTCGGTGAAGAATCATTCTGTTATCTATCCGAAAATCGGTAGAACGTAGCACCTTCTTTGTTTGCAAAGGGTTGCTAAGGCTTCTGCGGGTCTATTCCCTCAGCCTTTCTTGATAACAATCAGTAAGTTTCTGAACTTTGTAACCACAAATTACGGTAATAATTTACGATCAACCAACATTTTTTTCAATTAGTATTTAGTAGTGAGAATTTTAGCTTTCAGCCTTGAGCTATCAGCGGAAAGATTTCGCCGTTCGGCTATGCTTCACTTGCCTGTTAGCAAAATTCAAGACTAATAAGAATTCAATATACTTTCTTTTTATCATTGCCATAAAAAGAAACAAAAAGTCTAGTCTTATTTTTGATATCTTGAAAAACTGCTGAAAAATTACACATGCGTTCTGCAACCGCTCCGCTAGGCAGAACTCCACTACCAGCCGCGCAATTCTTCATTGTTTTTACTACGATAACAAAAAGTAGGACGATATTAGATTTAATTAAAACTTTTGGATAATACTGATTCTTAGTTTCTTTCTTTTTGATTGCTTTGAA
>Ga0208014_1000590_pt1 | contig 14124 bp, 6 predicted proteins | sample 25_taG_FD_184099 | JGI IMG/M metagenome (GOLD analysis project Ga0208014, IMG submission 184099) | Marine viral communities from Cariaco Basin, Caribbean Sea - 25_WHOI_OMZ (SPAdes) (version 2) | ecosystem: Environmental > Aquatic > Marine > Oceanic | place: Caribbean Sea: Cariaco Basin...
TAATTATTGGACCCTGGTCTATGGCAAGGTAACCATCGGCTACCCAGTTTTCCTCTTCAGAAAACGCATCATAAAAACCGTAAGGTCCCCACAATTTATCTCCCATTTCTTCATAAAAATAGCATAGGGCCTTCATAGATTCTTCCGGAGTATATGGAAAAGAGGATAACGCAGCAGTAGGTGTGATCACTCCCAAATCGTTTGCCGGACTGTGCGCTGAATAACCTTCATAATTATCGCTGGCGGTAAGACCCCAACTGTTTTCTCCATAACCTTCATAATTCCGCGGATTATCTATTGCGTAATTATAGTGAATAAGACTATGTGCGGTATTTTGATCCCAGTAATTTGCGTATTGATCGCTCAGGTTTCGAGGATCAAGACCTATAAAAGAATAATGGGCAAAGAATAAGGGTCCGCCGTATGATGGCCCAAGTGGTAACTCGAGTCCGTAGTGCTGACGATTATTTACCATAGCACCATTTGATGCCCAACCCTGGTGATAAACTTCAGGTTCTATAGAATGAGCGGGTGATGATGCAGCAAGTACATACACCATTAGAGATTCGTTCCATCCCTGAATTTTTAAATCTTTCTGAAAATTATAAGTTGGGGACCAGTGCCAGTAAAGCACATTTTCTCCCTGGGTGTACCAATCCCATTCTACAGCTTCCCACAATTCAGTAATTCGTTCTGAAATACTTGTTTCTTCGGCAAAATACTGTCTATTTATAAGTAAGCCCTGCATCAGGAAAGCAGTTTCTACCAGATCGCCGCCATCATCCATATCTCCGAAGGGACGTGTTTGGGCTATATCGTCTAAATACCAATGGGAAAAAGCGCCGTGATATGTAGGAACTTCTTCCAAAAAGTCAAGAATTTTTTCCAGCCTTTCAGTTGCTTGAGCTCTGCTTATCCAACCACGCTCTACAGCTACCGGAAAAGCCGCGAGGCCAAAACCGGAGCCACCAATGGTAACAATATTTCTTCCTTCACCTCCATAAGCATCATCCTGCGAGCGTTCACGCGCTAAGCCCGAATTTTTCCCGGCAAAATCCCAGAAATATTTAAAGGTTTGTTGTTGAACTTTTTCCAACAACTCTGAATCACTTAAAATTTTCTCCTCTCCTTCGGACTCCTGTCCAGGTTGATAAGGTTCCTGGTAACCAGGTCCATCATCAGAAGAACAGGAAGAAAAAACAAACAGTAATCCTATAAAATATAAGCATCTATACAGCATGAAGTTTTGATTATGAAAGAATTAAGTAATGATTCTCTAATTATTTTAAGAATATAGAACCTCTCTCACTAAAATAATATTAGCAAGTCTAAAAAATAAAACTGACGCAAAAGGCCTATTTTCGTCAAGCCGTCCCTAAGCTTCGGGATGTTTCAGCTTCTAATATGTTTCTTAGGTTCTGAAATAAATTCAGAATGACAATTTTTAAAAAATTCCGACCCAGGAAAGGGCCGGAATTTGTTTCAAAAAACTATTCTGCTATTATTATAGCTTCAATCTCATCTTCAGTTAAAGCTTTGTTATAGAAACGTAGATTGTCCATATAACTTTGATCGGCAAGGTGACCCCATTCTGTAAATCTTGGAGCACCAGACATTATAGAAACAATATCGGTTCCTGTCCAGTCTATTCCACCGGAAACAGTTCCTGTATTTACAGGTTCTCCATCAAAATAGATTACGGTTTCAGAGTTTGAGATTGTAAAAGCTACGTGAACCCACTCTCCAAGTGTTGCGTCTATAGCTCCACCATCGTTCCAACTATCAGAAGTGCCGTTTCCTACATTTAGTTTTATAGTTTGAGAATCAGCTCCTCCTTCTCTAAAGAGACGGAAACCACTTGTTCTATTGTTTTGAGCATCCGGATTATCTTCATCCTCAGGGCCTACAACAATAATTCCTGCACGGTTTGGATCGGCATTAACTTTATACCAGAAAGTGGCACTAAATTCTTCACTTAAAAGACCTTCTGAAGGCAATTGCAGGTAAGATCCTTCAGCACCAGCGTAAGCATTATTCCCTTCTACACTTTCTCCTGCAAATCCGGGAGAACCAACTTCTATTACTTCGCGGTTGGAAACCATATCTCTATAATCTCCATTAAAAGGCATGTCTAAAGTAATGGAAGAAGCATTGATTAGCTGCTGAATATCTTCCTGGGCTAATGCAGTATTAAACAATCTAAGTTCATCTATATTACTACCAATATCAGATTTATGATCCCAATAGCTAAAGGTTTCTCCACCTGCACCAACAGTAAGTTGTTCTACCCCGGTCCAATCAATAGCAGCCGTGGGAGCTCCGGTATTTACCGGCATACCATTGATGTAAAGCACAGTTTCTGTAGGAGTTATGCTAAATGCAATATGAACCCATTCGTTATTGGCAACATCAATTATTCCACCATCATTCCAGCTTTCTCCGGTTCCGGTTCCCACATTTAATTTGATTCGCTGCTCTTCTGCTGAACCTTCTCTGAATAAACGGAAACCTTGCTGACGACTTTGAGCCTCTCCAGATCCTTCTGCTCCGGCTACAAGAATTCCTGCACGATTCGCTTCATCTGTATTAACTTTATACCAGAAGGCTCCACTAAATTCGCTTCCAAGATCTTCCTGATTAAGCGGTACGTCAATATAAGATTCTGAGGTTCCTTCATAGGTTCCTGTGCCTAAATAAGCTTCACTTGAAACAGCCGGGCTCCCGGTTTCATCAGCCATATAAATATTTACCAATTCGGTAAAATCTCCATCAAAAGGCATATAGAAAAACTCTCCGGCGTATTTAGGCGTGTAAGGAGGTTCTTTACTAAAGTTTACAGTTTTACTGGTGGTGTTTCCGGCAATATCTGTAGCATTAATAGTTAAAGTATGTTCTCCATTGGTTACATTATCAAAGCTCACCTGCTTATTTACTATTCGATAATCAAGAAATTCATCGAATGTGGCAACCTGATTTCCGTTTACCATCACTTCAATCATATCAACTTCTATATCGTCAATTACTTCAAACCTAATATTTATTGAAGCTACGGCCTCGGGCACCTGAATAGTAGTTCCCTCGTTGGGATAGTTAATATTCACTTCGGGACTACCGGCATCGGCTCCCGGGTCTACCTGCGTAAGCGGATCTATATTGTCATAATCACAAGAAGCAAGTAGTAGCACTAATGAAAATAGACCCAGAAAATACTTATTGATTTTTTTCATTGTCTTATTAATTTAATTGTAACAAAATTTCGTTCATCGGTGTATCTCTATCTACTGCAGTTGCTTCGATAGGTAGTGCATCTAACTGTGCCTGCGGATAAGGCAAATATTCATTATCGGCTGAAAAGTTTCTTCCATCATAACTTAATTCACCATATTTATCGTGACGAATCATGTCATAATATCTAATGCCCCATTCCATAGCTAATTCCGCAAATTTTTCGTCTAAAACTTGCTGGTGGGTTACACCACTTAAGGCTGGCATCCCGGCACGGGCTCTAACTATATTTACCGCTTCATCTGCTGATATAGCTGAACCGTTGGCGCCAAGTGTTATCGCTTCAGCATACATTAAAAGAACTTCAGCATAACGAATTATGATCATATTCTTCCCGGCACTGTAATTATTTCTACCATCTGTAAGTTGAATGGAAGGCAGGTAATGTTTACCACTGGCAAATTTTGCTCGTGCGTAGTCATTAATAATATCTCCAGAAGGAGTTGTATTAGAAATAAATTCCGGTACTTCAACTCCATTGGCTTCAAGACCTGCAATCCCTCTATCGGTAAAAAGCACACTTGTTTCCAACCTGGTTTCCTCATTACGATTAATCATAAACTCTATCCATTTGTTGCTAGGCTCATAAAAGCCCCAACCACTCTGTGCATTTTCACGTTCAGGGGTCCAGTTTTGCGGACCAAACGGTGCATACAAATGATACAATTCACCACCGGCTTCTGTCCCATAATCTGAGTATTGGATTTCAAGTAAACTTTCGTTACTCAATTCTCCAGGTTTTTTAAATAATTGGTAAAAATCTGGGTAAAGAGAAAATTTACCTGAGCTTATAATTGCCCCGGCAGCATCGGCTACCTCCTGGTAGTTTTCTAACTCCTGGTGAGCGAGTGCTTTAATAGCGTAAGCGGTATATTGTGTAACTCCTCCCTGGATATCTGTACGTTCGTTTGGACGTGCATCTGGTAGGTTCTCGATAGCTGAATCCATCTCGTCTGAAATAAACTGCATTACATCTGCTTTAGAGGAAACACCCTGCTCCAATTCTGCTTCAGGCTGGTTGGAAGTAATGATAAATACATCTTCCCACACCCTTGCCAGGTTAAAATGAAGATAGGCTCTTAGCACTTTAATTTCAGCGATATATTGATCGGCTCTTGCTACATCTTCGGCATCAGCGAATTCTTTAAAATTCTCCAGCTGAAGAATTGCTGTATTCATATTAATAATATCATTATAATGCACATTCCAAAGAGAATTGTACATCCAATAATCCTTATTATAAGTGAACATATCTGTATCGGCAAAAGGCTGTTGATCTCCCAATCCACCGGCATTTACATCATCACCTCTTACCCCAAGTAGAAGTGGTTCTTCCCATCCTCTTGTTGCAAATTCGTAATAAGCACCAATTAGTGGCTGCTCCATATTACTGGCATCGGTATAATCAAGATCTCCGGTATTTAACTGTCCTTCCCGTACATCAAGCTTCTCACTGCACGAACTCGCTCCTACGCCAAAGCCAAGGCACAGCAGTAAAATTTTAATTAAACTATACTTTTTCATAATAATATTTTTAGAATTTTAAGTTAACACCTACAGTGTAAATTGCAGGAACAGGATATGTTTGCCTGTCTACACCATTTGATACTTCAGGGTTGAAACCATTGTAGCTAAAAAAGGAAAACGGCTTCTCTGCAGTAAAGTAGATTCTAGTTTCCGGAAGTCCATCTGCTACAATATTATAAGCCAATCGAATGTTTTGGATTCGGAAGAAATCTCCATCCTCTACCCAGAAATCACTTAATCTCTGGTTCCAGGCTTTACGTAAACCTGCAGAAGAAGGATAAGTATTACTGGTTCCTTCCCCGTGCCATCTGTTAATTGCAAGATCGGCATCCATATTAGTATCTTGAGTAAAGATAATTTCACCTCTTTTTCTATTTAAGATCTTATTACCGGTTTGCCCGTAAAAGTCTACAGAGAAATCGAAGGCTTTATAAGTAACTCCTATATTACCTCCAAAAGTGTATTTTGGAAGGAATGATCCAAGAGTCACCCTGTCGGAATCATCTATTACTCCATCGCCATTTTGATCACGATAAATTAAATCTCCCGGTACAAGGTTATTTTCAACCGCAACAGGATCTGCTGCAATTTCTTGTTCATTTTGATAAACTCCTATTCTTTCATAGCCATAGAAACCTAATAACGGTCCGCCTTCAATAGTACGTTGTCTAAATTCAGCTGAACCGGAATCTATATAACCCCTGTCATCTTCAATTTCAAGAGCTTCATTTTTAAGTGTAGTAAAGTTTGCTCCTATTCTAAAGCTAAAATCTTCAGTAACCTGCTGGTTCCAATTAGCAACAAGTTCTAAACCTTCGTTTCTAATAATCCCAGAATTCCTATCTACACTTCTATTTACAATCGGGATATATACCGGAAGAATTGCGTCTTTCGTATCTCTTATATAGTAGTCGGCATCAATAGATAGTCTTCTCTTAAATGCCTCAAGATTTAGACCAAAGTTATACTCCTCAATAACTTCCCAGGTATTATTTGAAAACACACTAGTTGAAGTAGTACCGGTACGAGGTTGATCTCCAATTGGAGCCGTAACAACTTCAATAGTATTAGAACCGGCACTTGGCGCAACATTATCGTTACCTAATTTACCCCAACTGGCTCTAAGTTTAAAGAAATCTAACACATCATTCTCTGCAAGAAATTCTTCTTCAGAGACTACCCAACCTAAACCAACAGATGGGAAGTATCCCCAGGGATCTAAGGTGAATTTTGAAGAACCATCGGCTCTAAAAGTACCATATAATAAATACTTGTCTTTAAAGCTATAAGAAACCCTTCCAAAATAAGATAACCCATAAAACCTTCTACCAATCTCTTCTACATTGTTAGCAAATGAATCAGGATCGGCAAAATCAAGATACCAGCTGGTTTCAAGACCAATTCCCGTAATATCGAAACCTGTAGCTTCAAATCGGTTACTAGCTTCATCCCTAAAAGAGGCACCAGCCATCACTGTAAGATCGTGGTCTCCAAATGTATCATCATAGGTAAGTACATTATCCCAGTATTGATTGGAAAAGTTATTATTTTCCCTTTTAATACTAGATCGTCTTTCAAAATTATTACCAAGTGTGTATGGGAAATTTACTTCACGTAGTTCTAAACTAGAATAATCGTGACTATATGTAGTCTTGATATCTAATTTATCCTCGATTAATTCATATTGTAAGAATGCAGAGGTTAACTGCTTTCTAATTTTTTGCCTATTCTCATTATAGGTAAGGTCCTGAAAAGGGTTTTGCGTACCTCTATATCCTAATAGTTGAGCATTAGAATAACGTATGGGTCCGGCTTCAGTATTCATTTCATCAATAACCGGCATTGTTGGTACCGCGAAATAAGCTCTAAACCACGCGCCATTCTCTGGAGCATACTTGGTAGCATTACTAAAAATAGAATTCACTCCCATTTTTAAACGATCGGTTAGGTCTATCTCTACTTTAGATCGAATATTAAAACGTTCGTAATTATTTTTCATATCCAGGATTCCTTCCTGTCCTGTATAATTGGCTCCAACCGCATAAACAATGCTTTCACCACCTCCAGATGCAGAAATACTATGGTTTTGAATCAAGCCCTGTCTAAGTATCTCTTTATACCAATCGGTATTCACTGCGGGTACATTGGGATTAATTCGACTACGCCCATATCGCTGTATCGCATTTTCAATAAATTGAGCTTCGGGAGCTGAACCTGATTCTCTTGCCATAGTGGCAAATTGTTCGGTATTTGCCAGCTTCACCACATTTTGAGCGCGTTGAAAACCAGTATAACCATCATATTCAAATTGAGGCTTTTGATTTTTTCTACCAGATTTTGTTTCAATAATTACAACACCATTGGCAGCTCTAACCCCATAAATAGCGGAAGATGAAGCATCCTTTAGTACGTTTACAGATTTAATATCCTTAGTATTAAGGAAATCAATATTATCATATAAAGTACCATCTACCACGTATAACACATTCGTAGCTTCCCCAAAGGTTCCAAGACCTCTAATCCTTACTGTTGGAGAATCCCCAGGAGCACCAGAGTTCACAATCTGCACCCCGGAAACCTTACCTTGTAAAGATTGCATTACGTTAGCGGTAGGAGTTTTTTCAATCTCTTCAGCATCTAAACTAGCAATAGAACCTGTTAAGTCCCTTTTTTCCTGAGTACCATAACCAATTACCACTACTTCCTCCAGTTGATCTGCATCTTCCTTTAAAGTAATAGTATAATTGTTATTCTGACTTACGGTAAATTCCTGCGGAAGAAAACCGAGAAAGGTTACTCTTACCACGTCACCCTCTTCAACATTTTCAAGAGTAAAATTCCCGTCAAAGTCGGTTACATCATAAATTTCTTTGTCAGTTACCTTTACTTCGGCTCCCGGTAAAGGCATTTCACTTTGGTCCGTTATTACACCTGAAATTGTTTTGGTTTCCTGAGCGAATCCAAAACCAGATAAAAGGACCATACAAATCGAGAATAATTTTAATTTCATACGGTTGAATTTTTACTGAATTTTAACAGAAAGATACAACTAAGGCATGTTTTTACGCAAACGATGTAGTACACTACTGCTACATCAAAAATATTAAGAACATAAACATATGATTAACAGTTGTTTAAATATATTTTGAAGTAAAATTTTAACAGTGATTTAAACCGGTGACGTAGTAATGATGTATTGTTTTTTTGTTAAAATCAGAGGTTTAAATTAACAACCTAGTAATTTTTGATGAGAAAATTTGTCAAATTCTCCTTCTTATTTAGCCCCATTTTCTTTCGTAATCTATAGCGGTGAACTTCCACTCCCCGAACAGAAATACCCATTAATGGAGCAATCTCTTTAGATGTAAGATTCATTTTTAAATAAGAACAAAGTTTTAAATCTTTGCTGGTGAGTTTGGGATAGTTTTTTAGAATGTCTTTAAAAAAGTCTTCGTGTAATTCATTAAAATTTGTTTCAAAAACTTCCCACTCATCTTTGTTTTTAATCGCTCTGTTTATCTTATTTAGAATGTGCTTCATCTTAAATTCATTAGAGAAACTATTCTTATCCTTACTTAATTCATTTTGAATCTCCATGAGCATTTCATTCTTTTTCGCCGCAACCATTGTGGTATTGGCAAGCTCCTTACGTTTTAAGTTTATTTGACTCACAAGTCGCTCTTTTTCCAAATTATTAATCCGCTCCTGGTGTTCTTTTTCAAACTTTTCTTCAAGCAATAATTGATGCTTTTTAAGCTTTAACTGATTAAACCAATAAACCAGGCCTATAAGTGCAAGAAAGACTAAAATATAAACCAGTTTCATTAAATTAGAAAGATACCAGGGCGGTTTAATACTAAAACCAAAACTGCTTTTTTCGGCAATATTAGCCTGTGGGCCGATCGCTAAGAGTTCTAACTCATAATTACCATGATCGAGATTTTGCAGGTTTATCATCCCATTATTTACCTCGCCACTTAATGTATCTTCACCTCTTAACCTATACCTTAAACCCATAGCCCCGGAAATAGGGAAGGAAGTATAAATATTTAGATCTCTTGAGCCTTTATAAGGTACCACAGGTTTATTTTCCAGACTAAATCGACCATCTAAATCAAAGAAACCTTTCACCTGTGGTTTGCTTACGTGAATATTTTCTAGATCATTGATATATTTATTCAGGTCAATACGAGCAAAACCATCATTTAAAGCTACGTAGTATAATGAGTCTCCATTTTTAAGAATTCTCTCGTAATTTTTTACAAGTCTATTTCCTAAACTTCCGGGAGCAACTACTATGGTCTTGTTAAAATCGGTGAATTTTAAAGAATTATTTTCGGTATTACTAAACCAATAAGAATTCACATCCTTAAGCAACATTTTATGCTTTCGGAAAGGCTTCATCTCTTCAAAGATCTCTAAAGAATCTTTGAAGGAATTATATTTAAACCAGTGATCTCCATTAAATATGGCCAACTGATTATTGATCTCAAAAATATTCGTATTGATGCTATTCCCGCCATCTGGGATAGCGATTTTCTCCACAAAGCTGGTTTTTGTAAAATTACCGGTAAATCCAGATCTATAAAGCCCTTCGTAAGGATGGGCGGCCCATAGTGTATTCTCATCCTCAAAAACCACGTTCTTCACCGGAAAATTTAAACTATCTATTTCATAGATACTGTCACTAGAATGACTGAATTTTCTAATCCCGGTGTAACTGCTAATCAAATACTCCTTATTAGCATACGGAAGCTCACTAATTTTGAAACTACCGGTGGCTGTTTCTACCGGTATCAAACTATTTCCATCTACATAATAGGTCCCCGTATTATGATTTACAAATAAAGTATCATTTAAAATCTCCAGATTCCAGGTATGACCCTCAGCCCCATCTATAATTTGCAACTCATCATCTACAAAATTGTAAACTCCGGTATTACTTGCAAGGAACATTTTATTGTTGTGAAATGCTAGATCGTAAACTGCCCCCAACTCACCGGTATCATCGGTATAAAATTTAACCGGCGAATCAATTTCAATTCGATCAATTCCATTGTCAAGACTTAACCAAATATTCCCATATTTCTCTACAAATCCTAAAACGGTATTATTCTGCAGTCCGTTATTTCTATTAAGAACTGTATAGGTTTTTTCCCGGCTATCGTAGTTTATCACGCCATTTTTTACAGTACCAAGTAATACCCTATCGTCACCAAATGACATTATATGATTTAACTCAGAGCGCTTTAATTCTTCGAGTAAATTACTGTCCTCATAAAGCGAGAACGTTTCATCATTATACTTATAAAGCTTTTCACGCGTGCCAATTATCAAATCCTGTCCCTGAATGGCCATATCAATAATCATCTCCTCTTCTAAAAGTTCCTGGTTTGGTAACTTCTCCAATTCATTATTAACATCTAGAAAATAAAGTCCTTTTTTCCTCAATGCCAGTAAAAGCCGATCTTTATAAACTATCATTTTATTGCTCACCACATTTTGAACAGGTTCAATAATATTATGATCGTACTTATAAATAGCGCCAAAAGACCTGAAATAAATATCTCCCTTAAATTCAAGAATTTCCCAGAACTCTTCACTCTGCATGGCATATTTACCAAGTTTTGGAATTAAAGATGTATAATACATTTTTCCTGTTTCATCCTTTTTCCAATACCCAAATTCTTTATAAGAACCAGTAAAGATTTTATCTTCATATACAAAAACTGAACGTATAATGCTACCGTTAGGCAAAGGAAGAAGCTCCCAGGATTGACCATCATAACTTAATAAGCCTTGATTATTGGCCACGTAAATTACGCCTTCTTCATTTACATCAATATCCCAGTTTTGGCTTGCAGCATTATAGCTTGTAGAAGAATAATTATGTATAGGTGGCGTAAGTTGCTGAGAAAAAAGGTTAGTATACTGGAATACAAAGACAAACAGAGCTATTATTTTAGGAGTAAAGAGCTTCATAAATTCAATTTGAGCAGTTTTTGTATAGTTCTAATTTACGGCAAAAATACATACTTTTTGTACTTTAGAGCTTTCTCAATTACATAAACAACTCTTTATGAAATCTAAAAACGCACTTCCTTTAATTCTTAGCTTTCTTTTTCTGGCTATTTCTCTTATTTCCTGTAAAAATAATTCCGAAGAAAAAGAATTAGATAAAGACCAAAAGAAGAAGCGTCCCAACATAGTTTTCATAATGACCGACGATCACGCAGCCCAGGCAATTAGTGCTTACGGGCATCCGGTAAGTAAATTAGCACCTACTCCCAATATTGACCGCATTGCTAACAATGGAGTTAAGTTCAATAATAATTTTTGTACGAATTCTATTTGCGGACCCAGCCGCGCAGTTATTCTAACCGGGAAACACAGCCATTTAAATGGTTTTAGAATGAATGGGGAAACCTTTGATGGTTCACAACCTACACTTCCAAAATATCTAAAGGAAGCAGGTTATCAAACAGCACTATTTGGTAAATGGCATTTACACGGTTCTCCCCAGGGTTTTGATGATTGGAACATTCTCGTGGACCAGGGCAATTATTATAATCCCGATTTTATAAAAAATAAAGATACTACCAGGATTGAAGGCTATGCCACAGATATAATCACCGAAATGGGATTAGACTGGCTAAAAAATAATCGAGATAAAGAAAAACCCTTTATGCTAATGGTCCAGCACAAAGCCCCTCACAGAAACTGGATGCCGGCACTAAGACATATTAATAAATACGATTCTATTGAATTCCCATTACCCAAAAGTTATTTTTCAGATCACAAAGGGCAGGTAGCTGCGCAAGAGCAGTTACAGACCATTTATAAAGATATGTACGAAGGGCACGATCTAAAAATGACTGTGGCCAAAGGAAGCGATTCTTTGAGGCATAATCCCTGGAAAACAGATTTTGAAAGAATGACGAAGGCACAAAGAGACGCCTGGAATAAAGCATACCGACCAAAAAATGATGCTTTTCATGACGCAAATTTATCGGGCAAAGAGCTTGATAAATGGAAAGGCCAACGCTATCTAAGAGATTATCTTGCTACCGTAGCCGCGGTAGATGAAGGTGTGGGAAAAATTTTAGATTATCTCGAAGAATCCGGTTTAGCTGAAAACACTTTAATTGTTTACACCACAGACCAGGGCTTCTATTTAGGAGAAAAAGGATTTTTTGACAAACGCTTTATGTACGAAGAGTCTTTAGCCATGCCTATGCTGATGCAATATCCCGGTGTTATTGAAGCGGGTAGCGAGATTGATGCGCTTACCCAAAACCTGGATTTTGCGCCAACTTTCCTGGATTTTGCCAACGCTGAAATCCCTGAAGAAATGCAGGGTAGATCTCTGCGGTCATTGATGAATAATTCAATCTCAGATGAAGACTTTAGAAATGCCATTTATTATCATTACTATGATTTTCCAGCCTTTCATATGGTAAAAAGGCACTACGGCATTAGAACCGATCGGTTTAAGTTAATGCACTTTTATGACGATATTGATGTATGGGAAATGTATGATCTACAGAAAGATCCTCGAGAAATGAATAATATCTACAATCATCCAGATTATGCCGAGGTTAGAAAAGAACTACATTCCAGTTTGGATTCCCTTCAGCAAAAATATAATGTTACCGAAGAAGAATTTGCTACCACCCCGGAATCTAAGGTAGATCAGGCCTACAGGAACTTTGCACGAATGGCAGGAGAAGACCCGGAAAATTATCACGGTTGCAAAAATGAATAGTTTTCATAACTAAATTAAGATAGATTAGTAATTATTCCTATTTATTGGATTTTTTCCTATTTTTGATTCAAATTTCAGAATTATGATGTTTGAACGAATTAAGGAAAAACTCGAAATTCTCGCTGATGCAGCAAAATACGATGTTTCTTGCTCCAGCAGCGGCAGTAAACGTAGCAATAAGAATAAAGGTTTGGGAAATTCAGATGGGATGGGAATTTGCCATTCCTACACCCAGGACGGGCGCTGCGTTTCATTACTTAAAATCCTACTTACCAATCATTGCATATTTGACTGTGCTTATTGCGTTACCCGCCGAAGTAACGATATAAAAAGAGCTGCTTTTAAAGTTCAGGAAGTAGTAGATCTAACCATTAATTTCTACCGAAGAAATTATATTGAAGGCCTGTTTTTGAGTTCAGGGATTTTCAAGGATGCCGATTTCACTATGGAGCGACTTATACGAGTGGCAAAAAAGCTGAGGCTGGAAGAGAACTTTAATGGCTACATTCATTTAAAATCTATTCCCGGTGCAAGTGACGAACTTATGCGTGAAGCCGGCCTATATGCCGACAGGCTAAGTGTGAATATTGAGATTCCAACAATCTCAGGTCTAAAAAAACTGGCACCAGAGAAAAATCATTCTGATTTTATTAAACCAATGAATAAAGTGAAGAATGAAATTATACAATATAATTCTGAAAAAAAATTAATTAAAAGCACACCAAAATACGCACCTGCCGGCCAAAGCACCCAGATGATAGTTGGAGCCTCTGGAGAAAGCGATAGGGAAATCATGCTTTCGGCAAATTATTACTATAAAAATTACAATATGAAACGGGTGTATTACTCGGGCTATGTCCCAATAAGTAATGATCCCCGATTACCATCCCTTGGCTCTCAAGTACCCATGCTAAGAGAAAACCGCCTTTATCAAACCGACTGGCTCATGCGTTTCTATGGTTTTGATGTAAACGAATTATTAAACCAGCAATTTCCAAATTTAGATGTAGAGGTAGATCCCAAACTAAGCTGGGCTCTAAGAAATCAGCATCAGTTTCCGGTAGATGTAAATAGCGCCGAAAAAGAAATGCTTTTAAGAATTCCGGGGGTTGGTTTAAAATCTGCTCATAAAATAGTCCGGGCCAGAAGGTTTAGAAAACTCAATTTCGATCATCTAAAAGCAATAGGCGTGGCTTTAAACCGCGCTCGCTATTTTATTATTTGTGACTCCCGAGGTTGGGAAAAGCGAGATCTGGCTCCGTCAAAAATAAAATCTTTAATCCTTCGGAATTCCGTTGGAAAATTTAGGAAAGAATACAGCAGTCAACTAAGTTTATTTTAGAATGAAACCATCTACCTGTCTTATTTATGATGGCACCTTCCATGGTTTACTAACCTGCGTTTATACCGTATTCGAAGAAAAATTAGTGGTTAATAATATTCTCCCGCCGGGCACACCTCAAACGGACATGTTTGCAGAAAATATAGAGGTTTTTACCAATGAAGCTAAAGCTAAACGGGTTTGGCAGGGATTTCAAAAATATGCA
>Ga0208014_1000591_pt1 | contig 14111 bp, 27 predicted proteins | sample 25_taG_FD_184099 | JGI IMG/M metagenome (GOLD analysis project Ga0208014, IMG submission 184099) | Marine viral communities from Cariaco Basin, Caribbean Sea - 25_WHOI_OMZ (SPAdes) (version 2) | ecosystem: Environmental > Aquatic > Marine > Oceanic | place: Caribbean Sea: Cariaco Basin...
ATAAGTGCCATATCTGCATTATCACCTAACCTGTTTCCAAGTTTAATGATCCTGGTGTATCCTCCCGGACGATCACCAACCTTAGGAGCAATCTCGCGGAACAATTCAGAAATTGCATTCTTGTCGCGAAGTTTGCTAAATACTATTCTCCTGTTGTGAGTAGTATCTTCTTTAGACTTGGTTACCAATGGTTCAACAAATTGCTTTAGGGCTTTTGCTTTTGCCACAGTAGTGTTAATACGTTTGTGCTCAATTAGAGAACAAGCCATATTTGCAAGCATAGCCTTACGGTGTGCTGTTTGTCTACCCAGGTGATTTGTCTTTTTTCCGTGTCTCATGACTTTTTTGTTTCATCATCTTGCTGCAACCCATTTTGAGGAGCAAATTATGATGGTTATTATTTTGTTTTATTGACAGCTGCGTATTTACGCGACTAGTCTTTATCTAATTTATATTTTGAAAGATCCATTCCAAAGTTCAGTCCTTTGTTGTTTACCAACTCTTCAAGTTCGGTAAGCGATTTTTTACCAAAGTTTCTGAACTTCATAAGGTCATTCTTGTTGTAAGATACTAAGTCACCAAGGGTATCAACTTCTGCAGCTTTAAGACAGTTCAATGCTCTAACTGAAAGGTCCATATCAACTAACTTGGTTTTTAGCAACTGACGCATATGAAGAGATTCTTCATCGTAAGTCTCAGTCTGTGCAATCTCATCGGCCTCCAAAGTGATGCGTTCGTCAGAGAACAGCATAAAATGGTGGATCAAAGTTTTAGCAGCTTCGGTAAGAGCCTCTTTAGGATGAATAGAACCATCTGTAGAAATCTCGAAAACCAATTTTTCATAATCGGTCTTTTGCTCTACCCTATAGTTTTCGATGCTATATTTCACATTCTTTACAGGAGTGTAAATAGAATCTGTGTAGATCGTACCGATAGGTGCATTTGGCTTCTTATTCTCTTCAGCTGGAACGTATCCTCTACCCTTTTCTACAGTAACCTCCATGTTAAGGTTCACTTTCTTATCCATGTTACAGATTACCAAATCGGGATTTAGGATTTGGAAACCTGAGATGAATTTTTGGAAGTGACCAGCAGTTAATTGCTCCTGACCAGATACAGAAATGGTAACGGCTTCATTGTCTATTTCATCAATTTGCCTTTTAAACCTGATCTGTTTAAGATTCAAGATTATTTCGGTTACGTCTTCTACTACCCCGGGGATAGTTGAGAATTCGTGCTCTACTCCTTCGATGCGAACCGAAGTAATAGCGAACCCTTCAAGTGAAGATAAAAGCACTCTTCTTAGAGCGTTACCAACAGTCAATCCATAACCTGGTTCCAAAGGGCGAAATTCAAATTTCCCTTCGAAATCGGTTGAATCAATCATTATAACTTTATCGGGCTTCTGAAAATTTAATATTGCCATATTACGACTTCTGTGAATTATTATTTCGAATATAATTCGACGATGAATTGTTCATTGATATTTTCCGGAATTTGTACTCTTGCCGGAACAGAAACATAAGTTCCCTGTTTGGTCTCGTTGTTAAACGTGATCCATTCGTAGACACTGCTAGAATTAGCTAATGAATCCTGGATGGCAGTTAAGGATTTTGATTTCTCTCTTACTCCTACAACATCTCCTGCTTTTAACTGGTAAGATGGAATGTTTACTAACTCTCCATTCACAGTTAAATGCCTGTGAGAAACCAATTGTCTTGCAGCACGTCTAGATGGGGCAATTCCCATTCTATATACCACGTTGTCTAAACGAGACTCACATAATTGTAAAAGCACCTCCCCGGTAATTCCCTGGGCACGTGTTGCTTTTTCAAACATGTTTCTGAATTGACGCTCAAGAACACCATAGGTATACTTAGCTTTTTGCTTTTCCATTAACTGGACAGCGTATTCAGATTTTTTTCCGCGACGACGGTTGTTACCGTGTTGTCCCGGAGGATAATTTCTTTTTTCAAAAGATTTGTCATCTCCGAAAATAGCTTCCCCGAACTTACGGGCGATTTTAGTCTTTGGACCAGTATATCTTGCCATTGAAAAATTTGTTATAAAGCAAGCGATCGTGGAATTAAGGTCACTGTCCTTCGCAGATCTCTTTGCTTACTTTTGTTTATACTTGTTAATTAAACTCTACGTCTTTTTGGAGGACGACATCCGTTGTGTGGAAGTGGAGTAACATCGATAATCTCAGTCACTTCAATACCAGCATTGTGAAGGGAACGAATAGCAGATTCTCTACCATTTCCTGGTCCTTTTACGAAAACCTTTACCTTACGAAGACCTGCTTCGTGTGCCACTTTTGATGCGTCTTCTGCAGCCAACTGCGCTGCATAAGGAGTATTTTTCTTAGACCCTCTAAAGCCCATTTTACCGGCAGAGGACCATGAGATAACATCTCCTTTTTTATTGGTCAACGAAATGATAATGTTGTTGAAAGAAGCAGTAACATGCGCTTCTCCAATAGACTCAACATTTACCTTACGCTTCTTTTGAGTTGCTTTTGCTTTTGCCATCCTACTTATTATTTAGTTGCTTTCTTCTTGTTTGCAACTGTTTTTCTTCTTCCTTTTCTGGTTCTGGAGTTGTTTTTAGTTCTTTGTCCTCTTAACGGTAATCCCGCTCTGTGACGAATCCCTCTGTAACTTCCAATATCCATTAAGCGCTTAATGCTCAACTGGATTTCTGAACGCAATTCACCCTCTATTTTAAAAGATCCAACTGCCTCACGAATTCTTCCGATTTCGTCATCATTCCAATCGGAAACTTTTTTTCCTTCTTCTACGTTGGCCTCTTTAAGAATTTCCTGAGCTCTGCTCTTTCCAATTCCGAAGATATAGGTCAATGCTATAACGCCTCGCTTTTGTTTTGGTATATCAACACCTGCAATTCTAGCCATAACTACCCTTGTCTTTGTTTAAATTTTGGATTCTTTTTGTTAATCACGTACAGTCTGCCTTTTCTTCGCACAATTTTGCACTCGGCACTTCTTTTTTTAATTGATGCTCTAACTTTCATAGTTATTAGTATCTGTAAGTTATTCGAGCCTTAGATAAATCGTACGGGCTCATTTCTAATTTCACTTTGTCCCCAGGCAATAATTTGATGTAATGCATCCGCATTTTACCTGAGATATGCGCGGTCACAACGTGACCGTTCTCTAACTCCACCCGGAACATTGCATTTGATAATGCTTCAATGATCGTTCCGTCTTGTTCTATTGCCGATTGTTTTGCCATTATGCTACTGCTTTTCTGTTTTTACCGGTTTTCATAAGACCATCATAATGCCTATTTAATAGGTATGAATTAACCTGCTGCATGGTATCGATTGCAACTCCTACCATAATAAGTAATGATGTTCCTCCAAAGAACAACGCCCATCCGGCCTGAACTCCCAAAAGGGAAACGATAATTGCAGGGAACACTGCGATAAGCGCTAAGAAAACAGAACCCGGCAGGGTGATTTGCGACATGATGCGATCTAAAAATTCTGAAGTTTCTGAACCTGGTCTTATCCCGGGTATGAAACCACCACTCCTTTTAAGATCATCTGCCATTTTATTGGTAGGTACCGTAATCGCGGTGTAAAAGTACGTAAAAATTATAATTAACACTGCAAAAACCAAATTGTACCAAAAGCCGAAGATATCGCTGAAGGCAGCTGTAACTCCTTGTGCGGTTTCAGACTGTGAAAGCCCTGCAACCGCTGCCGGAATAAACATTATTGCCTGCGCGAAAATAATTGGCATAACTCCAGAAGCATTTAGCTTCAATGGAATATATTGTCTTGAACCAAAAACATTCTTTTCGTATCCTCCCGTAGCAGTTCTTCTTGCATACTGGACAGGGATTTGTCTAACAGCCATCACTAACATTACACTGGCCAGAATTATTACAAACCATATTACAAGTTCAATAAGGATCATAATCATTCCTCCATTCGATTCGAATACTCTGGAAGCAAATTCCTGAATGAAGGCTTGTGGCAATGTTGCAATAATACCTACCATGATAAGCAGTGAAATACCGTTACCAATACCTTTATCAGTTATCTTCTCTCCAAGCCACATTGCAAAAATGGTCCCTGTAGTAAGGATTATTACAGAAGAAGCAACAAAGGTCACTGTACTTCCAAGCAAAAATGCACCTGAAGGCAAGGTGGCAAAAAGGTTATAAATATAACCAGGCCCCTGTACAAGAGTAATAGCAATAGTCAACCATCTTGTGATTTGGTTGATCCTTCTACGACCACTCTCTCCTTCTTTCTGCAATTTCTGCAAATAAGGAACAGCAATTCCCATTAATTGCACTACAATAGATGCCGATATATAGGGCATAATTCCCAAAGCAAATACAGAAGCATTTGAAAATGCACCTCCAGTAAAAGCATTAAGAAGCCCTAATAAACCGCCATCTGTTTGAGTAGCAAGGTTCGCTAATTGAGACGCATCAATTCCAGGAAGCACCACCTGTGCTCCAAAGCGATACACCAGCAATAAACCGAGGGTTACTAAAATTCTATTTTTTAGCTCCTCGATTTTCCAGATATTCTTTAATGTATTGATGAATTTCATTGTTATCTATTATAAAGTAACAGCTTCACCACCAGCAGCTTCAATAGCTTGCTTTGCTGAGGCAGTAAATTTATGAACAGATATTTTCAACTTAGCTTTTAATTCACCTCTTCCTAATATCTTAACCAACTCGTTTTTTCCAGCCAATCCGTTCTCAACAAGAACATTCATATCAACTGTATCGGTGATTCTTCCTTCGTCAACCAAAGCTTGAAGTTTATCAAGATTGATACCCTGATAATCTTTACGGTTGATGTTAGTAAAACCGAATTTTGGAACTCGTCTTTGAAGTGGCATTTGCCCTCCTTCAAATCCTATTTTCCTAGAGTAACCAGAACGAGATTTTGCACCTTTATGACCACGGGTAGCAGTACCGCCTTTCCCTGATCCTTCACCACGCCCAACTCGCTTCGCGTTACTTTGAACTGAACCTTTAGCAGGTTTTAAGTTACTTAAATCCATGTGAGTTTCTTATTTGGTCTCCTCTACAGAGACTAAGTGATTTACTTTATTTACCATACCAAGGATGTTTGGCGTATTTTCGTGCTCCACAACCTGACCAAGTTTTCTTAGACCAAGTGCTTCCAAAGTACGTTTTTGGTTTTGAGTGCGCTTAATAGCACTTTTTACCTGTGTAACTTTTATTCTTCCCATTATTCCTTGTTATTAACCTTTAAAAACTTTCTCAAGAGAAATACCGCGTTGACGGGCAACAGTCTCCGCACTTCTTAACTGAAGTAATGCATCAAAAGTAGCTTTCACCACGTTGTGAGGGTTTGATGACCCCTGGTTCTTTGAAAGTACATCATGAACACCAACAGATTCCAGTACCGCACGAATCGCTCCACCAGCAATAACTCCAGTACCCGGAGCTGCAGGTAAAAGCATTACTCTAGCTCCACCGTATTTTCCTTTTTGTTCGTGAGGAAGTGTTCCCTTATTAAGAGGAATACGCACCAGGTTTTTCTTAGCGTCTTCAACCGCTTTAGCGATAGCATCGGCTACTTCTTTAGATTTACCTAAACCCTGGCCTACAACCCCATTCTCGTCACCTACAACTACAATTGCAGAGAAGCCAAATGCTCTACCACCTTTTGTAACTTTGGTAACACGTTGCACACCAACCAAACGGTCTTTTAATTCAAGTCCACCCGGTTTTACAAGTTCTACATTTTTATAATCCTGATACATACTTTTAGAATTTTAGTCCTCCTTCGCGAGCACCTTCTGCTAATGATTTTACTCTTCCGTGGTATAAGTATCCTCCTCTGTCAAATGAGATGGTCTCAATCCCGGCTTTTAAAGCTTTTTCAGCAATAGCTTTACCAACTAAAGCTGCCTGCTCTATTTTATTCTCTACAGTCGCCGAGGCAACATCTTTATCTCTTGAAGAAGCAGCTACCAAAGTTTTCCCATCCACATCATTCACAATTTGAGCATAAATTTCTTTATTGCTTCTAAAAATGGAAAGTCTTGGACGGCCCTGAGTACCGCTTATATCTCTTCTGATCCTTTTCTTGATCTTAGTTCTTCTATCTTGTTTTGAAACTGCCATAATCTTAGTTATTAAGCTGATTTACCTGCTTTTCTTCGTAACTGTTCACCTTTGAACTTAATACCTTTACCTTTATAAGGTTCTGGCGCACGGAAAGATCTGATCTTTGCAGCTACCTGGCCAACCAGTTGTTTATCATGTGAAGTCAATTTCACAACAGGATTTTTACCTTTATCTGAAATTGTTTCCACTTTTACTTCGGGGGCCAAATCTAAGACAATGTTGTGAGAGTACCCAACAGCCAGGTCCAATTTTTGACCCTGGTTAGATGCACGGTACCCTACACCTACTAGTTCAAGTTCGTGAGTGAATCCATTAGTAACACCCTCAATCATATTGTTGATCAAAGCACGGTAAAGACCGTGTTTTGCCTTATGATCTTTCTTTTCTGAAGGACGCTCAAATGTAATAACCCCGTCTTCTATGATGATATCAATCTCAGAATATTCCTGAGTTAGTTCACCTAATTTTCCTTTTACCGTAACAACTCCGTCCTTAATGTCTACTGTAACACCTTGTGGAATTGTGATTGGACTTTTACCTATTCTGGACATTTCTTTTCGTCTTTAAATATTAGTAAACGTAACACAATACCTCACCACCAACTTTATCCTGTTGAGCCTGCTTCCCTGTCATTACACCATGAGAAGTAGACACAATAGCGATTCCAAGTCCATTAAGGATACGAGGAAGCTCATTGGCACCGGCATACTTACGTAAACCAGGTTTACTTATGCGTTGAATCTTTTTTATAACAGGCTCTTTAGTAACCTTATCATATTTAAGCGCAATCTTAATGCTACCCTGAGCAGTAGATTCGTCAAATTTGTAGCTAAGGATGTACCCCTGATCAAAAAGTATTTTGGTGATCTCCTTTTTAAGATTAGAAGCAGGGATCTCCACCACTCTGTGGTTTGCAGCAACTGCGTTTCTAATTCTTGTTAAATAATCTGCAATAGGATCTGTATTCATCTATTTTAATTTGCGAAAGTGGTTTTCCTCCGGTATGGAAAGAACCTTCTTTCAATTTATAATCTTACCAACTAGCCTTTTTGACTCCGGGAATTAATCCGTTGTTCGCCATTTCTCTGAAAGTTACCCTTGAAATTCCGAACTGTCTCATATACCCTCTGGGCCTTCCTGTCAACTTACAACGATTATGTAGTCGCACGGGAGATGAGTTCTTTGGAAGTTTTTGTAGTGCTTCATAATCGCCAGCCTCTTTAAGAGCCTTACGTTTTTCAGCATACTTATCTACCAATTCCTGTCTCTTCACCTCACGGGCTTTCATTGATTCTTTAGCCATAATTAATTCTTTTTAAAAGGTAATCCCAGTTCAGTTAACAATGATTTCGCTTCCTTATCGGTATTGGCACTGGTCACAAAGGTAATATCCATACCATTGATCCTGTTAACCTTATCGATATCGATCTCAGGGAAAATAATCTGCTCGGTTACCCCAAGGTTATAATTTCCTCTTCCGTCAAATCCGGTTGCGTTAATACCATTAAAATCACGAACACGTGGAAGTGCAGAAGTGATCAAACGATCTAAAAATTCATACATTCTCTCCCCACGCAAAGTAACTTTGGCACCAATAGGCATCCCTTTACGTAATTTAAATGAAGCAACGTCTTTTTTAGAAATGGTCGCAACAGCTTTTTGACCTGTAATAGCTGTTAATTCATCTACCGCATGGTCAATAAGCTTCTTATCTGCAACAGCAGCACCAACGCCACGGCTCACAACTATCTTTTGTAGTTTTGGAACCTCCATTACGTTGGAGTAGCTGAATTCTTCTGTAAGAGTGGAGATCACTCTCTCTTTATACTCTTGTTTAAGTCTTGGTACGTACGCCATAACTATATTACTTCATTAGATTTTTTGGAAAACCTTACTTTCTTATCGTTCTCCTCTCTATATCCAACCCTGGTAGTTTCACCATTTTTGTCGATCAAAGAAAGATTAGAAATATGGATAGGTGCTTCCTTCTTTTTTATTCCACCCTGAGGATTGGATGCGCTAGGCTTCTCATGCTTAGAAACCATATTCACACCTTCCACAATGGCTTTATTCTTATCCAGAAATACTTGCTGCACTTTACCTTCCTGACCTTTATGATCTCCAGCAGTTACACGAACGTTATCTCCGGTTTTTATTTTAAGCTTTTTCATCTTATTTCTGTATTAAAGCACTTCTGGTGCTAATGATACGATCTTCATGAATTGCTTATCACGAAGTTCACGTGCTACAGGCCCAAAAACACGTGTACCTCTCATTTCCCCAGCGGGGTTGAGAAGAACACATGCGTTATCATCAAAACGAATGTAAGATCCGTCTGGTCTGCGCACTTCTTTTTTGGTACGAACAACAACTGCTGTTGAAACTGCACCTTTCTTTACATTTCCGTTAGGTGTAGCTTCTTTAACACTGACAACGACCTTGTCTCCAACAGAAGCGTATCTTCTATTTGTACCGCCCAATACGCGAATAACTAAAACTTCTTTAGCTCCGGTATTGTCTGCAACTCTTAATCTAGACTCTTGTTGTACCATAATTACTTCGCTCTTTCAATTATTTCTACTAATCTCCAGCATTTCGATTTACTCAAAGGACGTGTTTCCATAATCCTTACAGTATCTCCAATGTTGCAGTCGTTTGTTTCGTCGTGCGCCACATATTTCTTCGTTTTCAAAACGAACTTTCCATACATGGGGTGCTTTACTTTTTTAGTTTCAGAAACCACAATAGATTTCATCATCTTATTACTGGTAACAACACCTATACGTTCTTTTCTTAAGTTTCTTTTTTCCATTTTCAACAGAATAACACTTATTGTTGTTCTCTTTTAGTTAACTCTGTAGCAATACGCGCTATAGATCTTCTTACAGTTCTTAACTGTATTGGGTTCTCTAATGGCGATACTGCGTGAGCCATTTTAAGATCGGAATATGCTTTCCGTGACTTACCAAGTTCTTCCTGTAATTCTGCTACAGACAATTCTCTAACTTCTGATTGTTTCATAACGTGTCTTATTAAGCTTGATAATCTCTAGCTACAATGAACTTAGTTTTTACAGGAAGTTTTTGTGCTGCCAGGCGAAGAGCCTCTTTAGCAACATCAAAAGGCACACCTCCTACTTCAAAAAGTATTCTTCCGGGTTTTACAACTGCAGCCCAGTATTCAACGGCACCTTTACCTTTACCCATACGTACTTCAAGAGGCTTTTTTGTAATAGGCTTATCTGGAAAAATTTTAATCCAAAGTGATCCTTCCCTCTTCATATAACGAGTAGCAGCAATACGCGCAGCTTCTATTTGTCGTGCAGTCAAAAAATTAGAGTCTAATGACTTTATTCCAAAAGTTCCATTTGAAAGTCTGTGTCCTCTTTGAGACACACCCTTCATACGGCCCTTCTGCATTTTGCGATATTTTGTTCTTTTAGGCTGTAACATTTTTCTTTACTTTAAAAAATTACTTTCTACGACGCGATTTTGGTGCACCGCTTCGTCCGGTTCCGGTTTTTCCTCCTTGTTTTTTGGCCATGCCAACAAGTGGAGAAAGTTCTCTTTTACCGTATACCTCACCTTTCATGATCCATACTTTAACACCCAATCTACCATAAGTAGTATGAGCTTCAACTAAAGCATAGTCAATATCGGCTCTAAATGTTGACAATGGAATTCTTCCATCCTTGTAGGATTCTGAACGAGCCATTTCTGCCCCATTCAAACGCCCTGAGATCTCAATCTTGATTCCCTCAGCATTCATCCTCATTGCAGCCGCAATAGCCATTTTAATTGCACGACGGTAAGAGATACGATTCTCAATTTGTCTTGCAACACTAGAACCCACTAAATGAGCATCAAGTTCTGGCCTTTTAATTTCAAAGATGTTGATTTGAACTTCCTTGTCGGTAATCTTCTTAAGCTCTTCTTTAAGCTTGTCTACCTCCTGACCTCCTTTACCAATAATGATACCAGGACGGGCTGTGGTGATAGTAACGGTTACAAGCTTTAGAGTACGCTCAATGATTACTCTAGATACACTCGCTTTTGAAAGACGAGCATGGATATATTTTCTAATCTTATCGTCTTCAGCTAATTTATCGCCGTAGACATTTCCTCCGTACCAGTTGGATTCCCATCCTCTAATGATACCAAGACGATTCCCGATTGGATTTGTTTTCTGTCCCATACTCTTAACTAGCTTTGTGTATTATTGTTTGCTCCAAGAACCAAAGTAACATGGTTGGAACGTTTTCTAATTCTATGTGCGCGACCCTGTGGTGCAGGACGTAGTCTTTTCAACATACTTCCTCCATCAACGCGAATCTCTTTTACAAACAATTCTGCATCTTCAATACTCGCATCTTCATTCTTAGCTTGCCAGTTGGCAAGTGCAGACAAAAGCAACTTTTCAAGACTCTTAGACGCGTCTTTAGAATTGAATTTCAAAATTTGAAGCGCTCTTTCTACTTTTTCACCACGAACAAGGTCTGCAACCAGACGCATTTTTCTTGGCGAAGTAGGGCAGTTATTTAGTTTAGCAAAAGCTATTTGCTTCTTAGCTTCTTTAGTTTGCTCTGCTCTTTCTCTTTTACGAACTCCCATAGCTTCAATTATCTTTTACCTTTATTCTTAGCACCAGCATGACCTCTAAAAGATCTTGTTGGTGAAAATTCACCTAATTTATGACCTACCATGTTCTCAGTGATGTACACAGGAACAAATTGACGTCCGTTATGTACAGCAATAGTTTGCCCAACAAAATCTGGAGTGATCATTGAAGCCCTTGACCAGGTCTTAATAACCGCTTTCTTTCCAGACTCGGTATTCTGCGCAACTTTCTGTTCTAATTTATAGTGAACGTAAGGTCCTTTTTTTAATGAACGTGCCATATCTTATTATTTCTTTCTACGTTCTACAATATATTTATTACTCGCTTTCGTTTTAGAACGGGTTCTGTAACCTTTTGCAGGTAATCCCTTTCTAGAACGTGGGTGACCCCCTGAAGCACGACCTTCACCACCACCCATTGGGTGATCAACCGGGTTCATAACAACAGGCCTGGTCCTTGGTCTTCTACCTAACCATCTATGTCTACCCGCTTTACCAGAGACCAACAATTGATGATCACTGTTTGAAACAGCTCCAATAGTTGCAACACAACTGGCAAGCACCCGTCGGATCTCTCCAGAAGGCAACTTGATAGTAGCATATTTTCCTTCTCTTGCCATTAGCTGAGCAAAAGCACCTGCACTACGAGCCATAACAGCTCCCTGCCCTGGCCTAAGCTCAATACAAGAAATAATAGTACCCAAAGGAACGATAGACAAAGGCATAGCATTACCAATTTCGGGTGCTACATCCTGCATTCCAGAAACTATGTTCTGGCCAACCTGAAGTCCATTCTGAGCAATAATATATCGTTTCTCACCATCCTGATAATTCAATAGGGCTATAAAAGCTGTTCTGTTTGGATCATACTCAATAGAAGCAACTGTTGCAGGGATACCCTGCTTGTCTCTTTTAAAGTCTATAATCCTGTAACGCTTTTTATGACCACCACCTATATAGCGCATGGTCATTTTTCCTTGACTGTTTCTACCACCAGACCTTTTGTTCGGAGCTAATAAACTTTTCTCCGGCTTATCAGTAGTGATCGCGTCAAATCCGTTCACTACTCTAAAACGCTGACCAGGGGTAATTGGTTTTAATTTTCTAACTGACATTCTTTAATCTTAAAGATTACTATATAAATCAATAGTTTCACCTTCCGCCACCTGTACTAGTGCTTTTTTATAAGCACTGGTTTTACCAGTAACAACACCCGTTTTTGTATAACGGGTTTTTCTGTCTGGGCGGACATTAATTGTACGAACTTTAGCAACTGAAACACCATAAGCAGACTCAACTGCGTCTTTAATTTCAATCTTATTCGCCTTATTATCAACTACAAAAGCGTACTTATTGTTAAGCTCGCTATCTGCTGTAGCCTTCTCTGTAATAATAGGTTTTATTAAGATACTCATAATGCTTATTTACTTAGATTCGACTCAATTCCTTCTAAAGACCCCTCTAAAAACACCAAATTACTAGCGTTTAAAATTTTGTAAGTGCTTAATTCTGAAGAACTTACAACCTCAGAGGCCTTTAAATTGCGTGACGACAAATATACGTTTTTATTTGAGTCGCCCAACACTATCAAAGATTTTTTACCTTCCAGTCCTAAAGCCTTCAACACATCGATGAAGTTTTTAGTTTTTGGAGCATCAAATGTAAAATCTTCAACTACTATAATAGAGTTATCATTTGCCTTCATAGACAGGGCAGATTTTCTAGCCAGTCTCTTTAAAGTTTTATTCAACTTGAATGAATAACTTCTTGGTCTTGGACCAAAAACTCTACCTCCACCTTTAAAAATGGGAGACTTGATACTTCCCGCACGGGCAGTACCTGTTCCCTTTTGTTTCTTAATCTTACGCGTAGAACCAGCAATCTCTGCACGTTCCTTAGCTTTGTGAGTTCCCTGGCGTTGATTGGCCAGATACTGCTTCACATCAAGATAAACAGCATGGTTGTTAGGCTCTACTGCAAAAACAGCATCAGAAAGGTTTGCCTTTCTTCCTGTTTCTTTTCCTTTTATATTTAAAACTGCTACTTCCATTACTTCTGAATGATTACATAAGAGTTCTTATGTCCCGGTATAGCTCCGCTTATTACAAGCAGGTTCTTATCGGCTATTACTTTTAGAACTCTCAGGTTTTCTACTTTTACTTTTTCGCCACCCATTCTTCCGGCCATTCTCATTCCTTTGAAAACTCTCGCAGGATAAGAAGCAGCACCAATAGAACCAGGAGCTCTTAATCTGTTGTGCTGACCATGAGTAGCCTGTCCAACCCCACCAAAACCGTGACGTTTAACAACACCTTGAAAACCTTTTCCTTTAGAAACACCGGAAACGTCTACAAATTCGCCTTCAGCAAAATGTTCTACAGTGATTGCATCACCTAATTTATACTCTCCTTCAAATCCCTTGAATTCAACGACTTTGCGCATTGCTGCGGCTCCGGCTTTTTTAGCGTGCCCTTCGGCAGCTTTATTAGCAGTCTTTTTGTCATCGAAACCAAGTTGAAGAGCTTCGTACCCGTCAACCTCTTTGGTTCTGACTTGGGTAATCACGCATGGCCCTGCTTCAATAACGGTACAAGGAATGTTCTTCCCATTCTCGTCAAAAATGCTGGTCATGCCAATCTTTTTTCCTATTAACCCAGACATAATTAATTATTAGTTATTAATATATATTTATTTAAAAATATTCAGGATTGAAAAACACTTCCAATCCTGAATGTATTTTTCACCGTTTTTCCCTTGCCTAAAGCTTCGGACATGTTGCGTCTGATTGTTGAGACAAAGTATGCTTCGTCTCCTACGATCACACTTTAATCTCAACCTCTACTCCACTTGGCAATTCAAGTTTCATAAGAGCATCGATCGTTTTTGAAGAAGAACTGTAAATATCCAGTAATCTCTTATATGAGCTTAACTGAAACTGCTCTCTAGACTTTTTGTTAACGTGCGGAGAACGCAATACAGTAAATATCTTCTTGTGAGTTGGCAACGGAATAGGACCAGTTACCACAGCTCCCGTACTTTTTACGGTTTTTACAATCTTCTCGGCAGATTTGTCTACCAGGTTGTGATCGTAAGATTTTAGTTTTATTCTGATTTTTTGACTCATTTTCCTGATAAATTAATCGTTAGCGGTTCCCTTTTCTGCCTTCATGATCGCTTCTGAAATATTAGAAGGAGTCTCGGCATAGTGAGAAAATTCCATAGTAGAAGTTGCACGTCCTGAAGATAGGGTACGCAAGGTAGTAACATATCCAAACATTTCAGATAATGGCACTTCAGCTTTAATAACTTTTGCACCAGACCTGTCAGACATATTATTCACCTGTCC
>Ga0208014_1000592_pt1 | contig 14106 bp, 14 predicted proteins | sample 25_taG_FD_184099 | JGI IMG/M metagenome (GOLD analysis project Ga0208014, IMG submission 184099) | Marine viral communities from Cariaco Basin, Caribbean Sea - 25_WHOI_OMZ (SPAdes) (version 2) | ecosystem: Environmental > Aquatic > Marine > Oceanic | place: Caribbean Sea: Cariaco Basin...
AGTTTTTCACGTAGAATGAAAATCCCCAGGAGGCGATTAACCACAGTAAGGTGGCAATAAGGGCTCCCGGCAGCACCCATTTAAAAGCAGAAGTGGGTTTTGCAGGTGCATAGCGATAGATCAATCCAATAAAATATACCACCAGGGCAGCGAGAATAAGCCAGCGCAGCCAGGTGATCAATGTGGTCACTGTAGAGGGCAATGGGATTTTGTCTATGATCACGGGCCAAACCACAATGACCCCCAGGCTAATGATTACCAGTAGAATGGCACCAAAAGTAAAAAGTAAGGTGAGGGCGTTTTGTTTGATGAAGCCCCTTTCATTGTTGGTCCCATATGCGATATCAATCCCTGTAAAGAGCGATTTCATGCCTTTATTGGAGCTCCATAAACTTAAAAGGATCCCAATGGCCAGGCTCCAGCTAAGGGCACTTTGAGGTGTGGAGACCAGATTTTTTAATTGGGTCTGAATAATCTCAAAGGCCTGTTGTGGCATGACCTGTGAAATTTTTTGCAGTTGACCCTGGAGGCTCTGCGGATCCATCGCAAGGCCGTATATAGATACCAGTGCCCCTATAGCAGGGAACACCGCTAAGAATGCATAAAAAGCGACTCCTGCCGAAACGATGGAGACATTGTCTTCTCCTATTTGGTCTTTAACTGCAATCCCAATAGATTTCCAGCCAGACGAGGATATTTCAGTTGGTTTTTCCACTGTGCGGGAAGAATGGTAGCCTTTGCTCATATTTCTGATTTTCTGATTTTTTTTAAAATAATAAATTCAGGCCTCAGATTTTAAAAGCTTTGCCATAAATATTTGTTAATCCTTAAGTTGTGACTGGGTATTATCAAATCTTCCTTTCTTTTTGAAATGACCAATGACTGAAGGGGCAGAAAACCCGTGAATCACAATAGAGATGAGAATGATATAAGCGGTTATAGCGTATAATTCATTCTTATGGCTAAAATAGTCGAAAGTCACAAAGGCCCAGGAGAGGTAAAATATGGAGCCTATACCCCGAATTCCGAAGAAACTTACAGCCAGTTTTCTTTTAAAATCTCCTTTAATTTTCCACAAGCCTATAAGACCTGCAAGAGGTCTAACGACAAGAACAAATAGAAAGGCGAAAACCACCCCTTTCCAATCGGTTAGGGTAAGCATCCCGTTCATAATTGACCCTCCAAACAAAAGAATGTAGATCACCATAAAAAGGTGCTCCATCTCCTGAACAAAATCGTGAAGTTTCTTTTTATAATCCTGATCTACTTTCTCGTAATACCTTAAGCTGAAGCCGGCAAAGAAAACTGCAAGAAAGCCGTAGCCGTGAAGCAATTCTGTAACACCGTAGGTCATAAAAGTGAGGGAGAGTGCAAGGAACCCCACAAAGGTTTTTACTCCGGCGTATTTATGGATCCGGTCCATCAAATGCCCAATGAGCCATCCAATAAACAGCCCGCATATAACCCCAATAACTACTTTCAGAATTAATTTGTCCCATAGCCAATCTGTAAAATTGAAGGCAGCCCAGCTTCCGGCCTGTGCCACAAGTACAGCAAGATAGGAGAAGGGGTAGGCGATCCCATCATTGAGTCCGGCTTCGGCAGTAAGTGTAAAACGAATGTCATTGGCATGTTCTTCTTCTTCCAGAGGGTCATCGAGTTGTACCTCTGCAGCAAGAACAGGATCTGTAGGAGCTAAAACCGCTGCCAGTAACAAGCTGGACGGTAAACTGAGTAACAGGAAATATTGGCCCAGTAAAAACGTGGAAACCATACAAATGGGCATGGTAATAAAGACCAGGAGTAGGGGCTTTCGCCATGCTCTAAGGCTGTAATTGGCCCCGATCTTTAAGCCGGCACCCATTAGCGAAATGATCACCAGAGCTTCAGAAAAGTACATAAGGCTTTGATCGTTCCACAATGGATCGGGCCAGCCCAGGGGCAATCCCACCGCATATAAACCAAACCCGATAAGCAACAATAGAATGGGCGAGCTTATTTTCAACTTTTTAGAAAATGAGGGAAGCCATGCCATAATGATGGTAGCGAATCCCAGGCCTGCAAGGATCAGGTAATGTTTTTCCATTGTTGAAAAATAGGGCTTATTCTCTCTCTTAGTTCCTAAAAGAATGTTACTTATTTAAGTAGAAGTAAAAAACAATATTACTTTAGGAGAATATCCTATGTTTAAGTTGGATATTTTCCTAAAATAACTACATTTGTTTATATGGGAACAGATGTATCACAAGAAATCAGGCGGTTTAAAGAAGTAAGGGATGAAAATAACTTTACTCAAACCGAATTTGCCAATTTACTTGGAATCAAGAATTCTACGGCCGACATTGAGAGGGGGCGTACCAAACTATCGGGGAAAGTGGTGGCCGAGTTGCTGCGTCAATTCGCTATTAATCCAATGTGGTTGTTTGGGGAAAGCAACCAAAAATACCTACAGGTAACTAAAGGAGATATAAGTCCAAAAGTAGTGAGCCTTAACAGTGCAGAGGAAGAAAACATTGTGCTGGTTAATGTGAAGGCCGCTGCGGGTTACCCGCATAATGTTCAGGATGTTGATTGGTATCAACAATTACCGGCATTTGATATCCCGCTGCCCGAGTACCGCAACGCTACCCACAGGGGCTTTCAGGTTGAGGGAGACAGTATGCTGCCAAACTTCAGGCCGGGAGAGTGGGTTCTGGGAAAAGCTGTTCCCACAATAGAGGAAGCCAGCAATAACAGGATCTATGTGGTAGTACTTTACGATTCAGTTCTGGTAAAAAAGCTTCAGAAATTGCCCGATCCTTCAAAACTATTGCTCATTTCCTTAAATGAAGAATATATGCCTATAGAAGTGAGGGTGAATGATATTCAGGAGTTATGGCAGGTAAATTCCAAACTCACTTTTAATCTCGACGCCCCTTCCGAAAGTGGCTTGCTGAAGCAGTTACAACAGTCAATGGAAGATCTCAAGAGTGAATTCAAAACATTAAAACATTAAAAAACGGCCTGATTTATTTCAGGCCGTTTTTCGGGATGTATTGATCCCCGGTTAAAGTTGGTTAGGGGTTGTTTATTAGAGATCATCCTGGCCTCCCAGCCCTGTGTTCTCTCTGGTTTCATTTACTCCTTCTTCTACAGCTTCGCCGGTTGCTTCGGAGGCATCTTTTGTCTCCCTGCACGAAACAAGGGAAGTAGATAAAGCAAAAGAAAAGAACAGTAATAAAGCGTACTTTTTCATAATGAATGGTTTAGTTTGGAATTAATCAAGCTCATCTTCCAGTTCATCACCGGCTTCTTCAATTTCTTCACCAATTTCTTCTACATCATCGGATTCTCTCTCAGTATCACGACACGAAATAAATCCCGAACTCATCGTGAACAGCAGTACAAATAATAGCGCAATACGTTTCATATTTTCTGTTTTTGTGGTTAATTTATTTTTGGGTTTTCCTTCATGGAAAACTTGTTTGTTTTTTGACATTTTTGACAACCCAGTATTGGGGTTAATTAGTTGTCATCTCCAATTTTGTCTATTTCCTCGTCAATTTCTTTGTTGACTTCCTGGTCTATTTTCTTACCAGTTCGTTCTATGATCCCTTCACTATCTTCATCTTCGAGAGGTTCTGTTTGTTCAACCTCAACTTCTTTTTCACGTATCACTTCTCTTTCTGTAACAGTCTCGCGACAGGAGACAAGTAACGAACTTCCAAGTGCCAGAATGGCAAATAAATTTGTGCTTCTCATACTTTTTAATTTTCATTAAAGATCACCAATGTAGTAAACTGCTGCTCCTGCACTTAATCAATTAGCAATTATTTAATAATAAAATCATATAATATAGAAATTTTTCTTAAAAATAATAGTTTGAATAGGGTATAAGAAAGACCTGCTTAAAAAGCTTTGTTGTTCAAACTGAGCCGGTTCTGGGTTTAATTACCAAATCCTATGATCAAATTTGAAGTTGCAGCTCTTAAACAGGTCTCGTAAGCTAAAGGCTTAGGTAAGGAAATTATTGTATTAAACTCCTTAGCACAGCCTAATTTAATTTTAGAATATACCTTCAAGCGCAAGCATACCACCTACTGCAGATGCTGCTGCTGAAACAACACCGGTAGCCACAAGCCACCATGCTGCGGTCGCAGCTGCCTTGCGGGATTCTTCGGCTGCAATAAGGGATTTCTCTTTTGCTTCTTCCATCTTCTCGTTTACCTTGATCTGTACATCGTAGGCTTTTTCAAGAACAGTATTCCTTGCGCTCACTATCTTATCGGCAATAGGTTCTGCTTCAGCCCGGGTTAAAGAAGTCCTGTTAGAGATCATGGTGATCATTTCCTGCTTGTTGTAATGCTCAAGTTTATACTTCAAATCTGGTCCTGCACCCGAATCCTGAAAGATGGCAGTGAAATCTGAATAGATCCTGTTGAGGTCAGTAGTTCCGCTAGAGAACAAAGCTTTAACTCTAGCCTCGAGATCACCTTTTTTCTGTTGTAATTCACCTTTTTTTGCTTCAGCATTATTTTGACCTTCACTAAAAAAGGATTCTATTTTATTCAACACTTTTTCAGCTTGTGATATTCGCTTATCAGCTTCTCTTTCATCCATATCCTGAGATGCGAGAAGTTTTACCAATGTATCCCGGTCTATGGCACTGGCTTTTGCCTTGGCAATATTCGTAGCCTGCGCTGGTTCGTTAAGGATTTTCTTAAGATCCTGTTCAAGCTTTTCCGGCTGTAGTTCTTGCTTATTAGTGTTTTGAAGCGCTTCTTTTATCTTATCCTGATATTTATTTATCTGCTCACGGTCGGCTGGGGTGAGATCTTCGATTCCGGCTTTAGCTTTTTCCTTAGGCGTGGCATCGCTTTGAGCAATGTCTTTGATACTGTTCACGTGGTTTTTAACAGCTTCCTTGTCTTCTTTTGAAAGTGTGCTTTTATCGGCCTCTTCCAGGATCATTTTCTTTACTGAATTTGGATAATCAAAATCAGCTTTTTCTGTCACCTGTAGGTCGGTGATTAAATCTTTAATTTGTTTTTTTATGTTTTGTATGTCTATGTGCTGCGGTTTCAGTTGTTTGATATAATCATCAACTTTCTTATCTACATCATGTGTAGAGAAAAGTTTTTCAAACTGCTTTCTCATTTCTTTTGCTTCAGTCTTAGCTTTTGTTCTGGCAACATCTTTTGCTACACCGGCATCAGATTTAGAAAATACAGAACCCGCAGATGATAAGCTATTTTTCACGGTTGAGGCCAAACCTCCTACTAAAGAAGTCACCATATTCACTTCTAAATAGGTAACTACCATGAAAAAAGCAGCCCATATAACAAGCCCCAGGGTAGCCCCAATAAAATTGGCACCTATTAATCCCAGCTTTACAGCAAAAAGACTGGCAAAGAATAGAGCGATAGAGGTAGTAACAAGTGTCCATACCCCAAGTCCTGTAGAGACCTTTTGCCCTACATTCATACCATCGTCATCATCGTCATCTTGATGGGTGTCTTTAGCTTTCTGTCTGTCGGTGTATGACTTATGACCTTTCTTGCGGATATTTCCAACTGCAGTAATACCGCCCGCCACCGAAATGGCTGTTAATAGTAACTGGAATCCCAGAGCTAATAAAACTCCTGCGACAACCGCAATAAAGAAATTTGTATCCTCAAGTAAGACGGCTGTTCCCACTCCCTCCTGGGCAAATAAATTTAAAGGGAGCAATGCAAGTAATAAGAATGTATACTTCATCATAACTTAATTGATTTTTAATTGGTTTAAATCTCAATTTAATGCTTTACAAGGAGGAAATTTTTAAATTAATCTTAAAAGCCGAAGCTTTTAAGTAGAACTTAAGGTTTGGTAGCAGATGCCCTCCGGAAATGATAAAAAAATTAAGAGTTGAGGTCTCTGGTAGTTTATATAAAAATAGTTATCTAAATCATTTCGTCTGAAGGTTATCGGCAATATTACTTGCTGGTCTCAAATCAACGCGATGATACCCAGTGCTGCTGAAGCATAAAAATATGGATTTGTAACAGAAAAGAATTTCAAAAAAACATTTTATAAAATATCCAAAAATGTCATTTCACTACATCTCTAAATTGAGATCAAAGAGGGTTGAAGTTTGGTTGCTAAAGGATATTTAAAAAAGCAGTACTCTAAATTCCCATAGCTTGTAAATAAAGAGCAGAAGAAAAATGGCAGTTACAATAAATTCCATAAAAGTAGAAGCGAGTAACCCAATAAAGGAACCCGTTGCCGCTTTGATCGCAGTACGGGAGTCGGCCTTATTGATGATCTCTCCCAAATAAGCACCAACAAAGGGAGCTATTAAAATCGCAAAGGGGATAGGGATAAAGATTCCGGCGAAGAGGCCTATTGTCGCACCAAACATCCCTTTTTTACTACCACCAAGGTACCTGGTGCCCAGGGCCGGGATAGTATATTGGAGCACAAAAATGATAATGGTGATGAGTAGGGTAATCCCAAGATAGGTGTAATTCATGGGAATGGCCGAAGTGAGGTGCAGTAACAGCAGGCCTGCCCAGCTTACTGGTATACCGGGTAACATGGGTAAAAAACTTCCAAGGATTCCTACGAGCATGAGAATGGCCGCCAGTGTTACCAGAATAAGGTCCATAAATGACATTTTAGGGCTAAGATAGAGAAAGAAGCTGAACAATTAAGAACTAAAATATTAGTTTAAACTAAATATTTAGTTTATATTAGCTCAAACATTAAGATGTTATGAAACAATTGACCAAAGCCGAAGAGGAGATCATGCAGATACTATGGGATCTAAAGGAAGCCAATGTGGCTACAATAATTGAAGAAATGCCCGAACCAAAACCTGCATATAATACGGTTTCTACCATTGTGCGTATTCTGGAAAATAAAGAGTTCGTGAACCACCGCAAGCAGGGTAAAGGCTATATCTATTTCCCTACCCTGGAGAAAGAAACCTATACAGATCAAAGCATGAACAAACTCGTGGACGGATATTTTAACGGATCATTTAAAAGTATGGTGTCTTTTTTCATGAAAAAGAACAAGATGGATACTGCCGATCTGGAAGCTATCCTGAAAGAGATCAACAAAAAATAGAGAACTATGCTGCATTATATTCTACAAACCATCGTTTTTCAGCTCATCTTCCTTGTGGTGTACGAGCTGTTATTAAAAAGAGAAACTTTTTTCAGCTATAATCGCATCTATCTGCTTGTTACCCCATTACTGGCACTTTTTCTTCCTCTGCTGAAGATCTCTGCGCTGCAAAATGCAATTCCTGCTGAAAATTTTGTCATGCTTCCCGAAGTGTTTTTAGGAGAAGCACCCAAAGCCGATTTAGGTAATGCAGGAAGTACTATAGCTGCCAAAAATGTGCTTTTAGATCATTGGTCGCAGCTTATCTATTTTGGAGGGCTCCTCTTTAGCCTGGGTATTTTCTTTAATAAGCTTAGGATCATTAGGCAGCTCTTTCATTTTAAACTTGTGGTGAACACTTCAGAAATGAAAGTTGTGGAAGTGCCAGATTCCAATATTGCCTGTACCTTTTACAAAACCATATTTCTAGGGACCAGGCTTTCAGAAAAAGAGCGGGAGCAAATTCTGTCGCACGAAATGGTACATGTGAGGCAGAGACATACGCTAGACCTGTTGTTCTTTGAGCTGTTGAGGATCATCTTCTGGTTCAATCCGCTTATTTACATCTACCAGTCCAGGATATCGGCGGTGCATGAATTTATGGCCGATGCCGGGGTAGTCAAAAATGTCAAAAAACAAGACTACTTCCAGCAGCTGCTCAATTCGGCTTTTAATACTGAAGACATTTCATTTATAAATCAATTCTTTAAACATTCAATCATCAAAAAACGAATAGTTATGTTGCAAAAAAACAAATCAAGATCGGTTTTAAAGTTCAAATTTCTCATCATTCTGCCGCTCATGGCCGCCATGTTAACCTATGTGGCTTGTTCAGATGACGCCATTAATTCACCGGCAGAGCAGGAAGCTACTGCTCGTGAAAAGCTTGAGGAGATCAAAGCCATTGTGAATGACGGTACCAGGATCACTCCTGAAGATCATGAAAAAATCACCACAATTTTAAGTTCTATAAGTTCTCAGGATCTTCAAAATTCTGAAAAGAGTACGGAAAAGATTCAGATTCAAAAACTCAAAAATGTTTCTTCCGGCATCGGTGACGTACCTTTTGCCGTTATAGAGGAGGTTCCTGTTTACCCTGGGTGTGAACAGTTTTCAACAAATGAGGAGAGAAAAACATGTATGTCTGATAAAATCACAGATTTTATCAATAAAAATTTTAATACATCCCTTGGAAAGGAATTGGGTCTAACAGGCCTGAACAGGATCTATGTACAGTTTAAGATCGCCAAAAATGGAGTTGTAGAAGTGTTGGGAACAAGGGCACCACACCCTGCACTTGAGGAAGAAGCAAGGCGGGTAGTAAATCTTCTCCCAAAAATGACACCGGGTAAACAAAGAGGCGAAGAAGTAGGAGTGCTGTATTCCCTGCCAATTATCTTTATGGTTCCCGAAGCTACTTCTGAAGACAAAAAATCTCCTGATAACTAGTTGATGAAGTTTAAGAGTTTATTCATCATTATTATAATCTTTTCCACTAAAGCCGAAGCCCAAACTTCGGCTTTAGCTATAGCCGATAGTCTCTATGCAGTAGGAGATTATTCCGAAGCTATTCAAGAGCTTGAAAAGTTGAATTCACGATCTGAAGCAGTGCTTCTTAAGCTGGCCCAGGCTCACAAAGCTCAGGGGAATCCTGCTGCAGCTTTATCGTATTACAAGACTGTTCTGGAGGTTAATCCAAAAAAGCTGCTTACGGCTGTTGCATATGCAAGGCTGTTATCTTCTACCGGAAAATTGGAGCAAGCCGATAGTATTTTTCAGCAGCTGGTGAAAAAATATCCTATGAATGCTAATTTTCATTATCAGCTGGGGCTGGTAAAAGAACAGCAAAAGGATTCTACTGCAATAAAATATTATAATATTACCATTCTGCTTCAAAAGAACCATCAACTAGCCCTGGCAAAAGTGGCAAAAAGTGAACTGGTTCACGGAAAACTGAAGCGGGCAGAGAGGCTGAGTAAACAGGGCCTGGAATTCAATCCTGCCAATAAAACATTGCTTTCAATCTTAGCACAGGCTTATTACTTTCAAAAGGAATATAAACTGGCAATAGAAGAATTTGCAAAGATAGTAGATCTCGGCGCGGGTAGCGAATTTATTCACCGTAGACTGGGAACAGCTTACTTTTATCTTGAAGATTATGATTCTGCTCTAAAACATTTTAATTCAGCGCTCCATTACGAGCCTCAGAATCATTCCACCCACTACAACCTTGGGAAACTCTACGCCTTAAAGGGAGAATATAAAAACTCTGAAGTTCATCTCTTAGAGGCAATCCTGTTAAAAGATGTACTTCTTGACGAAGAGTTTACCAGTCTTGGGCTTACTTACAAGCTTTCTAAAAAGCCAAAACAGGCGTTAGGCTACTTTAATAGAGCTTTGGATGAAAATCCCGATAACGAGCGGGCCATGTTTGAACGGGCCATAGCTGCCGACTCTTATTATGAAGATCTGGAAACCAGGATGAACTATTACCAGGCCTACCTTGACAGGTTTGGGGAATACGGCAATCCAAAACTTATCAGGTTGGCCGGGCAGCGGATTAACGATATTAGGGAAGAAATGCATTTGGAACCTGCTACATCTGGTGAAAAATAGGATTTTTTCGGCAATCTCCTTAATTTCAATGCTTTTGGACTAAGCTTTAGTGCCTAATAGAGAAAACTTTATTCTTAATATTCTGTGACAGAAGACAGACCAATAATTTCTATTCTTGATAATGGGAATTCATAGTCACCCCTGGTTAATAAAAAAGCTTTTGAAAATGGCATTTTTGGGAGGGGTTTAACTTTATTTTCCTACATTTATTTCTTCTGAAGCTGAATAATTACCTTCCCTTAATTCAATTTTAGCACATGTATTATAAAAATCTGAAATTATAACCTCAATGTCTTGGTCTGAGTTAGAAGTTGAATTAATTATAGCAGATTATTTTTCTATGTTAACTGCAGAATTGGTAGGTGGAAAAACAGGTCATGCAGAAGAAAAATATTTCATTCCAGTATTTAAACTGCGATGAGCGAAATCATAAGATCTTTGGAGAAGTAGTATTTGAAAATTATCCAAGGACTAACTCTCCACCAAGCAGAGGAAATCTTGCATAAAAAAATTTATTGATTCTGAATTTTTCTACCCTTCAGAAAATCAAATTCCTCTTTTTCAAGAACATTTCGGAAACCTTTACTTCTCACATTGGTATAAATTCCAAAGATTTCTCTCACCTATGAAGAGTCAACTGATCCTCAAAGTTTGAAAACCTTTTTATCTCAATTTCTTAGTCTTGAATTTTGAACCTCTCTAAACCGTCATAGAAAACAACCTCGTCTCCGGTTTATTTCTTTGAAGCAACAGGTCAAAAGCCATACAGATGTTCCTTACAAAAGGACGTCCTGTTTCTTTGATAATGAGTTTTTCATCCTCAAATTCCAGGAGGCCATCGGCTTCCATTTCTTTCAGGCTGATGAGGACTTCAGGAAGTTCCGGAAATTTCATTGCGTCGTCTTTCCAGGAAGTTTCCAGGTTGCACATAAGATTGAGAATATGCTGGCGAATTTTTTCATCTTCCGCAGTGAGGATATGTCCGCGGTAAAGGGGCAGATCGCCTTTTTCAAGGATCTCGTAATATTCTTCAATGGTCTTGACATTCTGGGCGAAACCGCTCCAGCTGTCACTAATCGCCGAAACTCCCAGGCCAATCATCACTTTGGTCTTTGAAGAGGTGTAGCCCATAAAGTTGCGGTGCAGCTTGTTGCTTTCCATCGCCTTGTACAGCGTATCGGTCTTTAGCGCAAAATGGTCCATGCCCACTTCTACATATCCGGCTTCGGCAAGTAACTGTTTTCCCACCTCGTACATTTCGCGTTTCACATTGGCTGTTGGCAGATCTTCATCTTTAAAACCACGCTGCCCGTTCCCTTTAATCCATGGCACGTGCGCATAGCTGTAAAAAGCAATCCTATCGGGCATCAGCTCTTTGGTCTTCTCTATGGTTTCCCTCACGTGGCCTACAGTCTGAAATGGCAGACCAAAAATCAAGTCATGACCCACAGAGGTGTAGCCAATTTCGCGGGCGCCTTCAGTAGCATTTTTGACATTCACAAAAGGCTGAAACCTGTGAATAGCCCGTTGCACCTCAAAATTATAATCCTGCACCCCATAGCTCACCCTTTCGAAACCGAGGTCATGAAGCAACTGTAGGTGCTCCTGTTTGGTGTTATTGGGATGACCTTCAAAACTGAAATCGGTTTCCTCTGCTTTCATCGCTTTTTCAAAAAGTCCGTCGAGAAGGATCCTAAGATTTTCCGGAGAAAAGAACGTAGGCGTTCCTCCACCCAGGTGTATCTCCTTAATCACCGGCTTTTCCTCCAGCAGGTTCACATACATGTCCCACTCCTCGAGTACCGCAGCGATGTACGGCGATTCCACTTCGTGGCGTTTGGTAATGCGTTTGTTACAACCGCAAAAAGTACACAGGCTCTCACAAAAAGGCAGGTGGATGTAGATACTTATCCCCTCTTCGCTGTTGCTCTCCAAAAATGACTTTTTTAGCCGCTCTTTATATTGTGCTACCGTAAATGCAGCTTCGTTCCAGTAGGGCACCGTGGGGTAACTGGTATACCTGGGGCCGGGAACGTTGTATTTCTGAATTAAAGAAGAGCTCATACCTTTTAATTTAGTTGCAAAAGTATAAGGCTGGTTCTGATTATAACATGATTTTAATCAGGTCATAAATGTCTGAATTACATATCTCTTTAAAATGGCATTTTCTGAAGGTTTTTTACTGAAGGATTTGTCAGGCTTCAACCTGTCATGACACTTTGGGAGTTTCAGGTTCCTGTTTTTTCCAAAGACCAGATATAAAAGATTATGAAATAAATGTAGAATGATGGGTTTTGAGAATTACCTCTTAAAAAAGTCATTTCTGAAGGTTTTTTTAAAAAGAAAAAGGTGATGATTTTTCATTTTGAATAAAGTCCTGTTCTTTTTCCATTGATGAAAAAGAACCAACCCCGAAGCGTCGGGGCTAGGTTTACGTAAATTGATCTAAATTTTTCGGTTGCTGTCTAAATTTTCTGAACTCGCGAGAGAAATAGTGCAACGAGAAAAAGAAAGAACGCTCAAACCTGCCTACCGGCCAGGCAGGCAGCAGAAAATTTAAACGCCATCTCTCTTCAAATTTCATGATCAATTTTCGATAGGCCGGGGATTTGCCTTCTTCAATTCTGATAATCAACAAAAACATTTTCGTCAACCTGTTCCGATGCTTTGGGAGTTTAAGGTTCTATTCGTTCCAATGAGTTCTTTTCAATGGAAGATACTCTTGTTCTTTTTCCATTGATGAAAAAGAACCAAAAAATCTGGGCTTACGAAAATGTTGCTAAAATGTTCATTCGGAGCCTAAATTTTAGGAACTCGCCACAAGCCTTTTTCTAAATCTCAAGATCCATTCGGATCAAACAGCCTAAAATTTTTCGGCCCGCTCATTTCAATTTTTACGCAAAATTTTCGATAGGCCGGGGATTTACCTTTTTCAGTTCAAATTCTTTAAAACTGTTGAAAATCTCAAAATGAATAGCTCTGTCAACCTGTCCCAACGCTTCGGAAGTTTTCAGATTCCTGTTTAGGACGGAAAAACCTTTTGACTTACCTGTCCAAAATGACATTTTGGAAAAGTTTTTCTAGGTGTTTCCCAAATAAAGAAATTTCATGTTTTTTCCAATTATTCTCGTGAAGGTTCTTTTTTGTAAGTGTAGTGCTCCCCCGGCGTTAAAATTTTTGAAGCCTTGGAAAAAATTTAGCCGGGGGAGTACGGTTCTAATTTTGCGGAAGCAAAATTGGAAACACCTATAAAAAAAGTGTCCTTTTTTTGGTTCGTTTTTTCTGCATCCGACGACCGCAGGGAGAGGAATGCACAGCAAAAAAATGAACAATTATGAATAAAATGAAAACTTTAATGACCGAAGGGAAACGTATCATCTCAATTAGAACTTATTTCAGGTTTTATTTGCCTCCAAAATTAAAGTCCTATAGATTCTGAAATAAATTCAGAATGACGATTAATAAATCATACCTCTCAAAAATGTCATTTTTGGAGGTTCTTTTCTGTGAGGTACTTCCAGTAACGCTTTGGGAGGTGCTGCACGTGCAGTTTTTGATTTGCTCTGCTTTTGATGTTTGTACTGGTAAAATACTGATCCCACAATTTCTGAAATGCTATTTCTGAAGAGTGAAAATATGCCTCGGGGGCACCAGAAATGCCTATCGCGGGATCGAGGTCTAAAGTGATGTAATTTGCGACGGAAAGATCCCAGACGATCCCGAAATTCCGTTTTAGATCATAGATGATCCACTTTTGATCTGCATAACGGTTCTTAAAATGGCTCTTTATGAGCGGCAGCACGTTAAAATCGGGCTCTATGGCTGCAAAATACACCTCATCTTTTGTAAGCCTGAAGCGGACAAAAGCTTCCATGCGATGTTTCTCCCGGCCGACTTTCCTCGCCGTTTGCGCCACCTTTAAAACAGCAGGATGGGAGAAATCCCGGTCCACCGGCACATTTTCGGCTAGGATATATCGTATCATGCTGAACATATGCATCTCCATTCCAGGAATTTCACTTAAAAAAGACCATTTTAGGTCCCGCAGTCCGGCGGCAGAAGCTTTCTTCTTCAGGGATGTCCACACGCGTTTGGCCTTTTCAGGCTCTGTGATCACTTCCCTTGATTCTGAAAATAGTTGTTGGCCCGGCTGCGCTCCCGGTGGCTTTATATCAACAACTTTCAGCTTTTCTTCATAGGCTGAGAACACGCAGCAAAGGAAACCTTCCAGCGTGCCGTCATAAGTAAGTACTGCCGGCTGTTCCATCTAAAAAAGGCTTAACTGGGTTCCAATCTCCTTCCTGAACTTCCCCGATGAGGTCTTTAAAATGACATTTTTGAGATACTCGCTGGAAGGTT
>Ga0208014_1000593_pt1 | contig 14092 bp, 17 predicted proteins | sample 25_taG_FD_184099 | JGI IMG/M metagenome (GOLD analysis project Ga0208014, IMG submission 184099) | Marine viral communities from Cariaco Basin, Caribbean Sea - 25_WHOI_OMZ (SPAdes) (version 2) | ecosystem: Environmental > Aquatic > Marine > Oceanic | place: Caribbean Sea: Cariaco Basin...
AGGTTGTAGTTAACTATAGTTCTTGCTTATTTCACATACACAAATTGATCATTAAAAATTCTGATAAACGAACAGCAATATTGTTTATCAGAATTAGTATAGTGTTTGACTGAAAGTTAATCTGCTTTAATAATTTCCTAAAGCCGCTCTTACTCTATCTTCAACATCGATTTCGCCACAGCTTCGGCCACTTTAATGCCATCAATCCCTGCTGATAATATGCCACCTGCGTAGCCAGCGCCTTCACCTGCAGGGAATAAGCCTTTGGTATTAATGCTTTGGAAGTCTTTATTGCGTTTAATGCTGATTGGTGACGATGTTCTGGTTTCTACACCAGTTAATAAACCGTCGTCAGATGAAAACCCTTGGATTTTTTTATTAAACGCTGGAATAGCTTCACGTATGGCATCCACGGCAAAATCAGGAAGTGCTTTGCTTAAGTCGGTTAAGGTAATGCCCGGTGTGTAAGACGGGTTGACATCACCTAATTCTGAATTTGGTTTACCTTTTAAGAAATCGCCAATGGTTTGCGCTGGTGCATTGTAGTTTTTGCCGCCTAACTCAAACGCTAAGGTTTCTAGTTGTCTTTGTAAGTCGATACCAGCAAGAGGGTGGTTTGGGTAATCTCGCTTTGGGTCGATGCCGACAACAATAGCACTGTTGGCGTTACGCTCGTTTCTTGAATATTGGCTCATGCCGTTAGTGACAACACGGCCTTCTTCTGATGCTGCAGCAACAACGGTTCCGCCCGGACACATACAGAAGCTATAAACAGAACGACCATTTTTACAATGATGAACCAGTTTGTAATCCGCAGCGCCAAGTATTTCGTTTCCAGCATTGTCACCAAAGCGTGCTTGGTCGATGGTTGACTGTTTATGTTCAATCCTAAAGCCAATCGAGAAAGGTTTTGCTTCAACGTACACGCCTTTATCATGGATCATTTGGAAGGTATCACGGGCGCTATGACCAACAGCAAGAATAACATGGCTAGTTTTTAAGGTTTCGCCACTATTAAGTGTCACGCCAGTTACTTTTGAGTCAGTTATATGCAAGTCGTCTACGCGAGTAGCAAAACGGACTTCACCACCGAGTTCTATGATCTCGGCACGCATTTTTTCTACCATGGTGACCAACTTATAAGTACCTATGTGCGGTTTACTTACAAATAAAATCTCATCTGGTGCGCCAGCTTTTACAAATTCTGTCATGACTTTACGGCCGTAATGATTGGGATCTTTCACTTGGCTATATAGTTTACCGTCAGAAAAGGTACCGGCTCCGCCTTCACCGAATTGTACATTTGATTCTGTGTTTAATTTACGCTGACGCCAAAAGCCAAAGGTGTCTTTGGTACGTTGTCTGACTTCATTACCACGTTCAATGATAATAGGTTTAAAACCCATTTGAGCAAGGGTAAGTGCTGCTAATAAACCACAAGGTCCAAAACCAATAACAACAGGACGCTCAGTTAAATCCTCTGGCGCTTCGCCTACATATTTATAACTAGTGTCTGGCGTTGATTTAACATGGTTGTCTGACTCAAATTGAACCAGTAAATCATTGGTCAAATCCGAGTCGGTAAGTGTAATGTCTAGCGTATAAATTAATTGGATATTTCTTTTATTACGAGCATCATAACCACGTTTAAACATCACAAATGATGCCATTTGCTCAGCAGAAATTTTAAGTTTTGTCGTTATAGCAGTCGTTAGATCTTCAGGTGCATGATTTAATGGCAATTTAATTTCAGTTAAACGTATCATTGGTTACTCATAAACTCGTGTAGAAAACAGTCTCGCATTTTACTGGTACTGATACAAATAAGCGAATAAATATTTTACTTACGCAGGGTAAATTTACGGATTTGTATTGTAGTTTGAAAATGATCCGCCATCTTGAATTATAAATGATAATTTTTATGGCGTTCATCGTTGATGATAACTGCATTAAATGCATATACACGGACTGTGTTGCAGTATGTCCCGTGGATGCATTTTTTGAAGGTCCTAACTTTTTAGCGATAGATCCTGATAATTGCATAGATTGCAGCTTGTGTGAGCCTCAATGCCCAGCCAATTCTATTACACTAGTATCGAAACCAAGATTTTAGAAAAGACCTATCGCAAAGCCATCTGCTAAAATAAATATCCATTCAGACGTTATATAAGATATAGATTTTTGCCATCACCATAGAGTGTAACTTTTTTGGATATTGAGTGTTTGGCGGTATCGGTTAATACCGTCTATGATACCGTTATTTTCACCGTGTACAAGTGGTAGATACCGTTATTAATCGGTGACTACCGTATATTAAACAATAAAAAACCCTTGCAGCGCGTGGCTTACAAGGGTTTATCGTGTTATATCGCTATGTTTGTTGGTGCGCCCACAGGATTCCACACTCAGGATGGTAAGCCTTGCTGCATAAGGCGTTTACAAATATTGATTATAGAACTACTGTATAGACTACTGTAATAAACAAAAATGACGCTATTTAACGTCATTCTGTTTGGGGTTGTTCGGTGCGTTAAGTATATCATCGATTTTGGGTTTCAACCACTTGTTAGGTCTACCCTTTAGATCGGGCGCTGGCAAGAAGCCGCTATCACGTTTTGTCTGTACGGTGGTAGTTGAAGCCCAGCCAAAGAGGTTTTTGATATCAGCGGTGGTGTAATATTTACCAGTCATGGCAGCGTCCTTATTCTATAGGTAGTCAGTAAAGAAAATGGATTGGTCATGGGCGGGTTGCAAATCTACCTATGACCAATATTGATTATTGTCTAAAATGACAGGCAATCATTGCCTTCAAGTCGCCATTTATTTATCAAGTGATTGATATCATCAATAAAATTAATAACATCATCTTTCATGTTGGCGTATGCGTGCATATCTAAAGCGTGGTAATTAAGAATATTGATATAACTATCAAAACCTTCTAGACTTCCACTTTCAAAAATTTGATAGGTAAAGTTTCGCTTATTAGTCATAACTAGCTCAGCACGCCAGCGTCATGAGGTAAAGCAACGTTCCATAACTAAATCATCGGTAAGCTCATAACCGTAGACCACATAAGGTGTATCTACATCAACAATCTCAATCATTTCGGCATCATCAAGGATAGGGTGGTTATGATTTACAGCCCGCTCTGATCGCATACCAATATTAATCAAACTTCTTTCACTGTTTTTCATATTGCTTGAGTTGAAGGTAAAGCCGTTAATCTTGACTAAATCTTTATTATCGGCTTGCCTGTATAAATGCGATTTCCAAGCTTGATTGGCAAAGTCTATCTGACTGCGATTATACAAGCCGTAAAAGCACCCGTATAACTCAGCCTCAGTCATTTTGCTACTTAGAAATGACTGGTAGATATCAAGCCAGATTGGGTTAATTTTATTAACCTTCATCTGTCACCTGACTTTCTGCTTCTACTACTTCACTGGCATCAACAGTATCAGTATCAGGCTCAACAACATCAGGCGTGTCAACAAAGCACTTAAGCTGATTGTCAAACTCAATACCATCTACACTTTTGGCAGCCGTCCAAATATCGATCTTCATTTGCTTGTATAGCGGGTGGGTAGGCTTTAGAAAGTCAATAAGGGTATTAATGTGCTCAGCGCCATCAATACGGATTAGCTTAGCCCTTAGGTCATTAAGTTCTTTTTGAGCTTTGGCAGCTTCTAGTGACAAGCTATTAATATGGTCTTTGGTAGCCTGAATGATAATACCAATGATATTTTGACCGCTGTGATTAGGCTCATGATTACGCCACCTCAATCATTAAGCTTTAATTAATACTCTTATAGCTTACTTTGGTTAGGTTCTGAGCCTGTCTGTTGTACTCATTATCTATAGCTTCAACAACCTATCTTCTTGTTAGCTGCTTATCACTAATAAGGCTAAAGTTAATGCCTGGGCCAAATAGCTTATGCTCGAAGTGAATGATTAAGTTTGGCTTGTTAAGGCTTGAGTTGCCGCCAAAATTGCTGCTATTTCTAGCTACCCGCGCAAAGTTTTCATCATCTAAAACAAGCAACTCGCTATTACTTTATGAGCTGTCGCATTGAAATAGCTGTTGTTGCATAGACAAGTGCCATCTGTCGAGTAAAACTTGTATGGGTAGATGACCTGTGCGTTGTCGCTGAACGTAACTTGATTTTCTTGGTTGGAATGTGCCATAATCTTATCCTTAGTTGTGAAAGCCCCTATCTGATTCGAGTCGGTTGGGGGTTTTTTATTGCCTGAAATCAGGCGGTTGTTAAGGCGTTATTTCTTTGCATAACTTGATAATACACGCAGTGTGGTTTGATAGTCAATAGAATATAAAATAAATCGCGTGGCGTGTCTTTATAGACGGCAAAAAACCCGCTCAATAGCGGGTTATATAGTTTTTCTAATTTGTACAGCGTGAATTCCTACCAGTAGCTAGTTATTTTATTTCTAATAATGCCAATCAGCGTGTAGTCATTTACAGAGATTGCGCCATCACTAGGTATATCTTTATTTAATTGAGTCAGATAAAAATCACCTTTAGAGTTGCCCAAAACAACTTTCTTTATAACAGCGTATTTAGCACCTTTATGCTGAGCAACTACAAAATCCCCGTCACTTATACTTATACCATCAACATCGGTGTGAGGTTCTACACAAGCATAATCACCTGCTTTAAACTCAGGCATCATGCTATGACCCACAACAACTAATGCAAAAGAATTGGCTGAGAACCCATCGAGCCGCTTTATCCATCCTAATTTCTCAACATCGACATCCTCAGAGAATCCCTTGCCGTCAAACCACTCTAAAAATAATCTGCTATAGCTATCAACAGATATCATTTCAACAACAGGCATATCATCCTTGTGCTTCAAGATATGACTTTTTTTATGGTCATCACTACTCATACCAGTAAGTATCTCGACTTGGTTCTTATAGCCATCCTTAGCCCCAGTCAAAATATAATTAGCATCAACGCCATACAACAAGCCAGCATCAAGCGCTCCTTCTTTAGATACGCCCCTACTGCCCCAGTTGGTTACTGTTGAAGCACTTACCTTCAAATCATTAGCAATGTCAATCTTACGCTTGTTGCCTGATACCTTGTGCAATCTCTCCATGCTGGCGTGCATATCCTGCCCCTTATTAATAGTCATCTATATTAATGGTGTTTAGTTATTATATTACATCTATATCAAAAAAACACGCTATGTAAATATAATACTTGGAAATACCTATTGCGAAACAAATACACATCAAGTATATTTTAATGGTACACACAAAGAAAATTGAGAATATTATGAATGACAAGCTAATTATCGAGAGGCTGGGCGGCGTCAATGTTGTATCAAAAGCGCTTGGCTATGAATACAACACTGTCTACAACTGGACAACTCGCGGCATATCTGCATTTGCCAAAGTTAAATATCCACACCTATTCATGCCAGCCAAGCTAAGCGACTTAAAGAAATTGGAAGTCACTAAAAAATAGGCAATAAAAAAGCGTTGATGACTGTAATCACCAACGCTTCACTTCTAAACACAACAAATAGGATTATAACAGATGAATATCTTAACTCAAAACTCAAGCTTAACAATAAGCAGCTTACAGATAGCTGAAATGCTAGGCAGCCGTCATGACAAAGTTAAGCAGTCAATCGAGCGCCTTGCAATAAACGGTGTAATTATCCAACCCCCAGTGGGGGTTGAACAGTCTACTGATGCAATGGGGCGTAATCGCCTTACTCAAGTTTACGTTTTCGCTGATGAACAAGGCAAGCGTGACAGCATTATCGTAGTTGCTCAACTATCGCCTGAGTTCACAGCTGTATTGGTAGATCGCTGGCAAGAACTAGAAAGACAACAAGCACAGCCAGTGTTTCAAATACCGCAAACCCTTGGCGAAGCGTTACAGCTTGCAGCTAATCAAGCGTTACAGATTGAGCAATACAAGCCTAAGGTTGATCACTACAACGCGGTGGTTGAGCGTAAGGGCTTATTGAATGCCACGCAGGTTGGTTTAAAGCTGGGTATGTCAGCGATAGCGCTTAACAGAATATTAGAAGAGATAGGCGTCTATAACAAGTCAGTGAAGCGGTCAAGAGTCTTTAAGCAAGCATTCGTGAATAAAGGCTATGGCGTGCTTAAACAGACCGAACAAGGTCAAACACAGTCGTTATTTACGATATTAGGCGAGGCGTGGGTTATTGAGAAGTTGCAATGTGAGGGCGTTGCATAGCAGACAAAAAACAAGCCCGTTCAGACGGCAATCTAAACGGGCTTCAATACTAATTCGACGAGGTAATTATAACATGTTAACAGAAAAAATAAAATACATATTAGGCGCAACGCCAGAGCTTAAAGCTCAAGAGGGTATTCATAACTTTATCAAGCACTTAGATATAGCCTTAACAGAAGCCAAAGAGTCATCACTACTATCAAATACCGACTACCTAAAGATTGTCATATCTGAACTAATTGACAAGCATGGTGCTACTTATGAAACAGAGCAAGCCAGCTATACAGAAAGGCAAAGAAAAAGCAATTTAACCGATATAGAGATACTTAGAAGAGCGTTGAAGCCAAAGCACAAGAAAGCGGTATTAGTTAGAGATAAGTACAGGTGTGTGAATTGCGATAGTCACCAAAGCTTATGCGTAGATCATAAAACACCTTTGTCCAGAGGTGGCGACAATAGCAGTGAAAACCTACAAACATTATGTCGCTCATGCAATAGAAGCAAAAGTACCAAAACAATGAGCGAATGGTTTGGAGGTAATCATGACTAACACTAAACGAAAATTTGAATATGGGTTTACCTCGATAGATAACCGATTGTTTTACCTACAACAAGACCTCACGCCTAGCCAATTTAGTATTTTTGTCAGAATCTACAGAGAAACCGAAGGCTATGAAGGAAGACCAAAGGCGCTGGCTGGCACTTACTTCCAAAAAGCGTGCAATATGAGCAAGAACACTGTTACAGACGCAATAAAAAGGCTTGTGGCAGAAGGTCTTATTTTTGTCAGAAAGAAGCCAAGGTCAACGTCACTCTATTTAGTAAATCTTGAGAGAATGGATGATATGTACCAGGAAATCAAAGGGAAAATCATAGATGAATTTGAGAGTATGACCAGTGAGGATGACCTATCTATCCCAAATATTGGGATTCAAGACGGTGATAATGACAATCTTGATTCCCAATATCTGACCATGACTATCCCAAAATCTGACCATTTGATTCCCAATATCCGACCATGTGATTCCCAGATATTGGGAAGTAATAAAGAAACATATAAAGAAATGTATAAAGAAACATATAAAGAAAATATATGTGTCGATGACCAAGGCAAACACCCCGACAATGATTCTACCAATCCATTTTTAAATCAATCTAAGAATGAAGAGTCAGTGGTCAAGAAAAACACTAAGCGAGGCTCAAGTACAGCAAAACTGATAAACATACCGTTTGAAGAATTTTGGTCAGCATACGATAAAAAACAAGACCGCGCCAAATGTGAAAAAAAATGGGACTCATTAACAGACGAAGAGAGATTGCTGACAATGAAGCACTTGCCAGCTTACATCGAGTCAACGCCGAATAAGCAGTATAGAAAGCACCCTGCTACATATCTTAATAGCGAGGCATGGAATAACGAAGTAATCAGCAACCTACCAACAGTCATCAACAACAATCAAGGATATAACAATGGACAACAACAATCAGCTAGCCAGCCAGCTTCAAACGCAGACTTATACCAACAGCAACTCAGAGAGCAGTTCGGATTATCAAGCGAAACCCTCAGAACAGTTAATTAAGTTTCTAATAAATCTATTCAGTACATGGAAGGTATCGCACGCTACAAAGATGAAAGACCAAGATTGGGGTAAGCAGCGCATAGAGCTTTGGGCAATAGCACTGACTGACTTGAGAGCTACCAAGCAAGAATTAGAAAGGGCGCTCAGAAAGTCGATATCTCAATCATGGTTGCCAACCACCGCAGCAGACTTCTTAGAGCTAGGCAGGCAGGCAAGCAGTGAATACCCAGATTCTTACATTGCTTACGTCAAAGCAGCAAACAGAAATTACTTGCACCCAGCAGCTCATGAAACAGCAAAAAGGATTGGAATAGAGAAGTTAGCAGGTGAGCCTGAATATACCACCCTCAAGATTTGGAATGAAGTTTACAAGACGGTATGCACAGAACACAGTCAGGATAGCGTCAAATTCAATCAGAACCTAGCCGAGATTGAACGAAGCAAGCAGAATGATAAAAAGGTACTAGAAGCACCCAAAATGAGCTTAGAAGAGCAATCAGCGATAGCAGACAAATACATTAACTTAATTAGGAAATCACTATGAACAACTTACAAAAACCGTTACATCATTTGCAAACAGAGCACTCATTACTAGCCAGCCTTATGAGTCTTGATAATGGTTATAACAAAATCTCAGAAATTATATGTGAAGACGATTTTTCGTTTGAGCAGAACCGCTTGGTTTTTAGAGCTATCAAGAAGCTATCTGAGGACGGCAACCCTGTTGATGGCGTAACAGTACATGACCAGCTTGAACGTACCAAGACGCTTGACAGCGCTGGCGGGGAGTCATACCTCGCTGTGATAATGAGCGTTGGTATATCTACCTTGTTTAATTTGGAGTACAACGCTGAGCGTATCAAAGAGCTATCACAGCAACGCCGTATTCGCTCAGTGCTGGTTGACGCTCATTCTGTTATCAACGACGACGGCAATGATGTTGATGTAAAAATCAGCAATATCGTCTCAGAGCTGCTAAAAGTATCAGCAAATGATAATGACGCTGACAACCAATCTCAGTCAATCAGTAGCTTGATTGAAGGCTTTATAAACAAGCAATCAGACTTGATGAAAGGTATTAAACCAAAATCTCAGATAACAGGCTTCTTTGACTTAGACGAAAAAGCACCGATTCAAAACGGAAACCTGATTGTATTGGCAGCTAGACCAGCCATGGGTAAGACGACACTTGGATTGAATAAGTTGTCGAACATGGTTGAGGAGCATAGAGTTCTTGATTGTGATGACAATGTTATCAGTGAAAAGCTAGGCGTCATATTCTCATTGGAAATGACTAAAGAGGAAATAATGGAGAAATATATATCAGCTGCAGCAAACGTTGATATGAAAAGCTTAAAGAATGGCACGCTCAGTGAAGACGAATGGGCGCGTGTATTTAAAATTATAACCAAGATTAAGAATGGCTACCCGCTGCATGTTGATGACAGACCGAAATTAACCTTTCAGCAAATCAGATCTAGATTAATACAACTTAGATCGCAAGGTCATGATATTGGCGTGGTAGTGGTTGATTACTTGCAAATCATGGGCGGTCTTGACGCAAACAACTTGACCAACTCACTTGCCGAAGTCACAAGTAACTTCAAGGCGCTTGCTAAAGAGCTTGATTGCCCTGTCATTTTACTGTCACAGCTTAACCGCGAGTTAGAAAAACGCCCTAACAAACGCCCAATTAACTCAGATTTACGGTCATCAGGTTCTATTGAGCAAGACGCGGATATCATTATTTTTGTCTATCGTGATGAAGTCTATAACGAAAACAGTGAGCATAAAGGGATAGCAGAAATAATCATCGGTAAGAATAGACACGGTGAAATTGGCACGGTAAGGCTTAGATTTGATGGCGCTAGATCGAAGTTTACCGATATTAACGACTTTACGCCTCAGTACGATGAAGACGGACACCCATTTCACGCATAACTACCAGTAACACCATTTAATCACAGCCAAACATCACTCACAGCCTAATAAAACCACTAGATATTAATGTAGCCAAGACAGTAACAGCTACCTTATACGGCAAATGAGAGGCTATAAAATGATTAAGTTCTTAATGCTTAGCAATCATGATGATTTATTAGATCATACATCCCACCAAGGGTTCGAGATAAACGACACAACCCGCCAGCGCGTCATTGGCTAGGTCAAAGCAGAAATTGCCAGCCAAGCACACTTCTATAATTACGCACTTGATGAAAAAAATCGACGCTCTCATGAGTTCAGTTGACGATTTTGAGTTTGACGGTCTGCTATTTGAATTTAGCAACGTTGAGCTATCCATAAACATTACAACCAAATTGGAGTGCTTGATGTGAGAAATACCAAGAAGCGTACCAAGTACAGTAACGTTAAAGTTATCATCGACGGTATCAAGATCGATAGTAAGAAAGAAGGCGCTCACTACTACAAGCTCAAAGACCAGTTAGCCGCTGGCAAGATATCTAACCTTACCTTACAGCCAAAATTTGATATTGCTCAGAGCGTTATCTTAGATGGTACTAAAAGACGAATCAGATATTACATTGCTGATTTTAGTTACATCGACAGCGCTGGCAAGTTAGTGGTTGAGGATGTTAAGGGCTTCAAGACAGAAATGTACAAGCTTAAGCGTCATTTGGTTAAAGAGATACACGGCATAGAGGTGGTTGAGATATGAAACAGATAACCATGATTAGTGTCTTAGACGACTATATCAGTGCCTCAAACCTGACCAAATTAGCGATCTACAACCTGAATGGTGTCATATAGCCAGTAGCTATAAGCGACACGCCAGCGGGCAAGTAAAGTTTTGGCATATCAGAAATCAGAAATCAGAAAGTCTTTACCATGCCAATCAAGCAGTTTAATGACCAATACATAACCAAATAATAGTTTGGTGACATTTAGATTAGATATAGAGATTGTATAGAAGGCGTATAGAGAATAGTTTGTGATTTAGGTATTGACGGTTATATAACGCACCATGTATTACTAGTGTCATACTAGCAAGGTACATTACTTAATTATCAAAGACTTAAATCATGGACGACTTCTTATTCGTAATCGCATTTACTAAGGAAATCATTATTGAGCACAATGGCCTTGAAGGCGCTAAAAAAATGATGACGGGCTATAACTCAAAATGCAAAATATTTGAGCTTGGTCATAGTCGCAAGGTTCAGAATATAATTAATGAACTATTTTATGAAGGTAATGACAACCTAGGTGATGATATCAATATGATTAAAATAGTGTATCGCAATGAGCAGGCTGGCGTGATTTGTATTTAGCCTAAATTAAGCCCTATATAAGATGATTTATTTGGGGTTCTTGGGGTTACATATATAACGCATATGTATAAAAACACATCCATAGGGTAGCTTCCATAAGGATTAAGACAATGACAAACACCATCAAAATCCTAGTACAAAATCAAAATGTCGTTAACCGCTTCATTGGCATCATTGCTGGCAAGTACAAAGAGAGCTTAGAAGCCTGAACCATGAGCGGGTTTGATAAAGGTGTGTTTATAGTCAAATGCTTTTATGAAGCGACTGGCAGCTCTAAGAAAGACGTTTTTGACCTAGTGTTTGGCAACGGTAGCTTTGACCAATACCCAGCTGACGATATAACATTGCTGAGCTAGTAAACCTAAAGCCCTGCTATAAGTAGAGCGATTACTTAAATAAGGATAAACCCATGATCAACAAAACTAAAGACTATCGATTAAAAGCCAATTCCAATTATGAGGCAAAAGTTAAGCATAAGGTTATTATCTTAAGGTCACAAGACCAAGCACTGATCCCAATCCTTTTAACCCTTTGGTAAGAAGGCTTTTGTCTGAGCATTATGGGGTCGAGAATATAGAGATATAGCTTGATGGTTGATGGTTGATGGTATTTAAAACGATAGCTATTTGTTTACGAACGTTCACATAGGCGGGAAAGAATGGATATCGTTATAAGGCTTGAAGAGTGGGGTAGATGGTCAAATGCTTTTGACTTTGGCACAGGGTTCAAGCCGATATGGGGAGCTATAGAGGCACGCACCAAGTACTGATACTTAAGCGCAAATTAAGCAAGCCCTTAATCACAGATGATGAGTCTGCCATGATTGATAAGGCGGTATTAAGACTTCACTATAATCATCCGCTGCTAGCCAAGATAATCAAGAAAACCTATATTAGCCAAAATTCTATCCATGAAGTTGCCCGCTATCATGTCACACTGTTGGAATTTCCTGAGCAAGCCAGCCTTGATTGGAATGATCCAAATAAGCGCAAGGTTGCCGACAAAGTAGTCAGGTCAATGCTAAAAGTGGCGCATGATATCGTTGAGCAGGAATTGAACTATATTGAGAGTAAGCAACGCAAAAATGGGTAATCGCCCCTGTTACATCACTTTTTTGACTGTTTGGCAGTGATACCTAAATAGTAACTATTAAAACTCTAAAACTTGATACTATCATGACCCTATCGGGCTCGGCTAGTAAAAACAGATCGATAATAAAGTTTGATTTAACATAAAAATAGACTTATTAATGAGACATGATTCAAGAACTGGAGGCACATATGTTAGTAATCGCTGATAAGTTGATGATCTTATTCAGGCCAGTAAAACACATGAATAGTCTTATTGATTTCGAGAAAATTCAGGGAAAATCCTCTATCATTATAGTTGTAAGTTGTTGAAATTTCTCACCAGATAATATATTCGCCTTGATACCATTCCATGTCATATAACCATGGCCATCAATAATGTCAAAAATATCATTATCGTGCATATTTAGAACTTCTAGTAGATCTGGTAACGCTAAGTAGTTAAGTTCAAGAGATATACTATCTTTTAATTCATCTGAATTTAACTGAGCGACAGAATGATTGTTATCAGAATTTTCTAGCCAACCTAAATGCTTGTTTTTGACTTTCATGAGCGTCTGGCTGATAAAGTCATCTCTAGAGCTAATACTAGAAAACTCTCTTATTGAACATATAGTATTGCTTAAGCTCTCCTCCATTTCCTCTATATAGCTTTTTTGAGAATCCTTTGTAAGCTCAACATCATCGTAGCTTGTACTTGTATCAGAGAAGCTTTCGGCTAAATTAATAGATAATTGTGATAAGTAGTACAGGTGAGTTTGCGCTACCATAACAGTATATTCATCACAAGCGTCATACTCCCGTAAAATGCGATGTATAAACGTAATACAAGCTTGGATAAAGAAATAATCATCATCAAATGTAAAGAGGATATTCTTATAAAAATAGGTTGCGACTACTTTATTAAATTCGCATATTAGGTATTCATGATTACTTGACTGGCTATCCTCATGAAGGGCTTCCAATAAGTCGGATATAACTGTAAATTTATTAACTGAGAAGTTTAGATTTTTAAAGTTTCTCAAAACTTCGTGCAAATCAGAAAAACCAGAGACCATCCCAGATTCTGTGTAACTGCCATTTAGATTAAATGCCTGCTTATACGGTCATCAAACATAATCATAAAGCGATTTAAAGCAGACGTCCAGTTACGGATTGGCATCGACCACTTTTTAGACGCCTGCTGGGTGGCTAAGTACACCACTTTAAACGCTGCCTGATCAGAGGGGAACACCTTACGCTTATTCACCGCCGTCCGAATCACACTGTTTAGCAACTCTATCGCATTGGTGGTATAAACCGCTTTTCTGATGTCTTTCGGATACTCGAAGAACACCGTTAAGCCCTCCCAGTTATTGCGCCAAGACTTGACCACGTGCGGGTACTCTGTGCCCCAAGTCTCATCAAAGTGCTCAAGATTGGCCTCTGCCATCTCAAGGGTATCAGCGCCGTAGATGGCTTTTAAATCAGCTGCTATTGCCTTCTTATCTGTCCAAGGTACAAACTTCATTGAATAGCGCACCATGTGTACGATACACAGCTGAACCTTGGCTTTGGGATAAACGGTGTTAATGGCATCAGGAAAGCCCTTTAAGCCATCGACACAGGCAATGAGGATATCTTGCACCCCGCGGTTTTGTAGTTCAGTGAGAACGCCTAGCCAGAACTTAGCGCCTTCATTCTCTGATAACCACATACCAAGCAGCTCTTTTTTACCATCAAGAGCAACACCTAGCGCTAAGTAAATGGCTTTGTTGATAATCTGCTTATCTTGACGTACTTTGACGACAATGCAGTCTAGATAGACAATAGGATAAACACTGCTCAGCGGCCGGTTCTGCCAAGCGGTGATGTCCTCTAATATGTTATCGGTGACTCTTGAGACAAGAGAGCTTG
>Ga0208014_1000594_pt1 | contig 14076 bp, 9 predicted proteins | sample 25_taG_FD_184099 | JGI IMG/M metagenome (GOLD analysis project Ga0208014, IMG submission 184099) | Marine viral communities from Cariaco Basin, Caribbean Sea - 25_WHOI_OMZ (SPAdes) (version 2) | ecosystem: Environmental > Aquatic > Marine > Oceanic | place: Caribbean Sea: Cariaco Basin...
TTTTTCTTTTTGCGCTGGCGAGTGATTTTTTTATGTGGATAGTAGGCTTGCTCAAAGCATTTAACAATCGCGTCAAGCTGCTTAAATTTTTTACTGCGGAATTCGATGGTTGCATCACTTTCATCAATGTTTGTTAGCAGTTCCTTTCGTACTTCTTGTTCGTACGCTACTATTCTCAATTGTCCTACAAAGAATAAATAGATGAAGTCTACTGTATTTGATAACTCTTCTAAATCGTCAAGTTTTGGTAATATCTCCCAAATCCATCTATTATTGTTAGATTTGAAAAATACAGGTAATTTGAATCGGTTGATTATACTCTTTAAATGCGTCTTTGCTTTTTTGTGATGTGATAATAACAAGTACGTATGAATGGATATGCACAACCATATGATTTCTTTGTGCTCATCATCGCTTAAGTTAGCTAGCAAGAAAAGTGGTTGTAGAATCAGAGGTAATGCATTAAGTGTCTTTTTATTGACTTCTTCTTGAAAAACCAAACCGTTTTTTATAGCTATCAACTGCTCTATTAAAGGTGGCGATCGTTGTTGAATGCTTAAATTAATTGAAGTGGCAATTTCCTTTAATGAAGCTATCCAGTTCTCAGTGTAGTTATATTCATCTTCAACACTTAAAAAATCAACTTGTTCAATAAGCTGGTTATCCGTCAACAGAACAATTTGATTACCATCATCAGGCATTATATTTCTCGCTATTTTTTGACTCGTTCCGTGCGTTATCATATGTCTTTTCATGGATATTCATGTGTCTGCAAAATAGAAAGATAGAGTAGCTATTGAGATTAAACAAATACTGACATTGTTCTGTGGTTAAAATCTTGATTAAATCTTTATGTACTTCATAGTAATTTAAATTTTCTTGGCTACGAATGGCTCTATTTATAAAGTTAATAAGTTCATAAAAAATAGTTTCCAGCCTATGAAGTCCAGGGGATTCGTTGTTGTTAAGGTAGATACAATGTACTTGCTTATCTGTAGCTTGCTGTATGTATCTCTTACAAAAGATTGCTAAGATATAGTTATTTAAGAAGATGAAGTTTTTGTCTATGATTGTCACAAATGTAGTAGCTGCTAGTGCTCTTTCAATCTCTATCTCAAGAAAACCATCTTCTAGTTTTGATAAGATCTCATAAGTTAGAATGTAAAGTTGCTTAAACTCGTCATGGTAAGCAATAAACTGCTCTGAGATATAGCTGAGTGAGTATTGTTTTAATTTCACTTTATAATCCATTATCTGATAGTGTTGCAGGATGCATGCTCAGTAATTAGGGTAATGGTACAGTCGAAGTAAGGTTTTATATTAGAAGCTATCAAGGATTTAACGGTTAATGTATCTAATTTAAAAAGGCTCCCAGCACAAGCGTGGCAACTTCATAGAGGCTGGAGTCGGTAAAGCTAGATTAGGACTATAGTAAAAAGATAAAACTTGTTTCATATGTTGGATCTGGTTGTTATATTTCTTTGCATGAGTTATGGCTTCGTATTCATTGCGCAGTTTTACAATATAGAATGTTGAGCTGTCTTTCTTCTTTCGAAAACACAAGGCATAAATAGTTTCCTGAAAAAGTCTTTTACTTTTAATGCCATTATCAATTTTTTCGTACAGCACTGGGTTTTTTAGGAGCTTCTTAATATTTATTTCAAAATCGTCTAAATAAAAATCTATCGATGTTTTAAATAAGGTTTTACGTTTATTTGTTAAGTGTTCACTAATATAAAGTGCTTGCACCCATATTTTATAGTCACGTTTAGTTGTAGTTACTGTACGATAGTGAGTTGATGGTTGGCTTTTTTTGTCAAATGGAGGTGTATTATTCTCTGCTTTTTTCATAGAATTTTTTGCTAAAGCCATTTCTGAGTATCGTTCATAGCGTTCTTTAGCTAATAGGCATTGCTCAGTAGCGATTTTCCATGCTGAATTTTTATGATAAGCAGGAGGTAGGATCGTAATAATTTTACCAGAACGTTCATCTTGAATTGCTACATAGCAGAATTTATCTTTTTGACTAAAAAATAGTAAATGCCGACGAGATGAACCTGCAATTTGCCCGATGTTCACACATGCTCCATTATCAAGCAGTTTCATTAATTCTAAACTATCTATAGATGTACGCTGAAAGATACGTTTGGCGGCATGAGAAGATGGATAGGCAAAACGTTGTTGACGGAAACTAAAGGCTTCCAGTTCTTTGTTGCTCATAAGCTTACCCGCCTAATACAATTTAGCTGTCATCAAGCGATGCATGGCTGTTTCTATATCTTATCCTCGCCAATATCAGGGTTTTAGTCAACTAATTTGGAGAAAATAATAATTTATACATATATGCATGTCTTAGGTATAAATATTAAAAAAATCATAAAGCAGCGTCTGACATACTCGGGACGGTCCATCTGGCCAAGAGTGATTTGCTCATAAAACTAAATGAAAGAAAAATGCGACTCTTTTCCACAAATAACCTAATATCTTTTAAAGATAAAAAATCCAGAGCAATCTGGACTTTTTATCAAGTTTACTGGTTTATTTATTGGGGAGACTATCATTCAATAACAGCTCTTTTTTGAATTCTGCAAATCTTGTATGTTTCTTCATATCGTTACCTACTATTTTAGCAAAGGCTTCAAAGAATTCTGGAAGTGTTTTTAAATTTTTAAACTCATTTTTGTAGCGAACATCCTTTGAAAAAAGCGAATCTCGAAAAAACCCTCCATTTTTCTCCTTACCTTCTGGTAGCTCTTTAATTATACTTATAGCATCATCTAACAGTTCAGTTGGGTTTATTGAAATAGGCTCTTCTTCTGTAATCGTATCTAATAAAGATCCTTGCACGATTGATGACGTATTTGTACTCTTTTTATCTTCTTGAACTTGATCGTATCTACTGGTTTCATAATCATTGTCTGTAATAGTTGAGATATTAGATCGCTTGGCGTCGTATTCAATCTCATTAGGTTTATCCATATCTTTGGTATTATCTTCAGGCTCTTGTGAGTGAGATGATTTCTGAGCTTCTGAATTAGTCTGAGTAAAGTTGTCATTGGTTGTGTTGCTAGGAGTACTTAATTTTTCAGTCGGATTATTATTAGTTTCACTATTATCTTTGTTTGTCATCTGCGCTTGATACTGGGTAGATTGATTCAAATCGCTATTTGCTATGGCATCAGATGCTATTTCAGGCTCCTGTACTTTATTCACTTCTATGTTATAAGCAAGCTTTATCTCTTCAGCTATAACATGCACTTTTTTGATAATCTCTTGAAGCTGAACTTGATCGATATTATATAACGTAAGCTTTTCTTTTTTCAGATTAGAGAAAAAATTAGCATCAAACATACTTGGTTTTTTTTCATCAATATTTTTTGCTATATATAAAGAATTTAAATAAACTTCATTTAATCGTCTACCAATAAAGTAAGCAATTATTTGCGAGATATCTTTTGTAGAATATATTTCATCTAAAAAGGTTAGGTCAGTTTTTAAAAATTGAAGGTTAATCTCATAGTCATTATCTAATAAATTATAATAATGAACCAAGAAAGATATTGCTAAGAAATAATATTTTTTTTCGTAAAAACCTTCAAAGAATATCTTTTCAGCTATAAGAGAGGGTTGCTCTATTAAACATTCGCCATTAGTAGCAAGATATTTTAACATTGGATCATTATATATGATGCTTAATTTACTACTATTGCGCCACTCCTTATACTGATCATATATACTTTGGTCTACGGTTTTACTAAATTCATAATTACTCACAAGCCAAGAAAAAGCATTCTTTTTATTATGCTTTTGAAGTCCTTGGGGTAGTTCTCTACGATTATAATTCTTCAATAATTTACTGAATAGAGTTTCATCAAGTTTTGGCTCAACTTCAAATCTTGGATATCCCAGTATCTCAAGAAATTTATTGCCTTTATCGAGACTTCTTAGCCTAAATTGAGTGTTTTTCCATTCATTCCATAGCTCTTCAATGTCACTATCATAATGCAGGATAGAGTGAGATTGTCCTGCCTCGTATTCCAGAAGATCAGCGCCCTTTGCACTTAGTGTGTAGAATCCTTGTACAGCTTGGATAGAAATATAGTCTGACAATGAAGTACGTTTTACATGGAGTTCTTCACGACTATAGTCATTAACTAAAGATGCTAATAAATACGCATCTTCTTCATTAAGTGCATTATCGACACTATAGCTCATTAATTTATCAAAACCAGATTCAGTATTATCAAAATAACTAATCCGAGACGGTGAAGCACGTAAGTAACCAAAAGCTAACCAATTCAGCCATTCTTTTTGGGTGATAATTATACAGTTACTGTTTTTCATTAGAATATATCCCAGTCGTCATTTTCGTCATCATCTACTAAGTGAGGGTTTTTAACTTTTTCATAACTGCCGTTTGGCAAGTCACTTATAAATTTATGCGGGTGTTTACCGCTATACGTTAGAAACAAGTCCTTGCGACTACGTGTCACTGCTACAAACAAAAGTCTTTGATCCAACCCTGGATTTTTTTCTAGTACATTTTGGAATACAATCTGTTTATTTGAATTTAATTGAGGTATGTACACAGTGTCGAAGTCTAAACCTTTCGAGCTATGATAGGTCATTATATAAACGATTGGCTGCTTATCACTCTCATCTAGCTCGCCATAATTATTACCCAGATACCTATAGGGGTGTTTATGATATTTAAAATACCCATTTACTTGTCTATAATCTAATCTGGTAGAGAAGTCTTTAAGGTTTATATTTTCAAATGGACCTGCTGGCGACATATTTTTAGATTCATACAGTTGATAGAAAAACGCTTTAATATCTGTATGATGAGTAAAAAGTATACAGCTTGGGCTTCCTGGAGCTGCCCTTTGATGAGCATTTTCTGCTATCCAATTTAATTCGGATGCCTCATTATCAAACTCGATAATTAAGGGCGTGTTATCTCCATATGTGTTCTCTGGAGAACCTTCATTAATTTTACTATTTGGCAGAATATTTTTGGCTAAATCTCTCATCGATTTGGTTAATCTTAAAATTTCTGTGAAGAAGAGCTTATTAGGTTTGAAGATATTATCTATCTGATATTCTTCTGCACTTTCTTGATAAATACTTTGCTCACAATCTCCTGCTATAAATAAGAATTTTGAAAGGCTTTTTATTCTATCTAGATGATCAGGACGAATATCTTGTACTTCATCAAGAAATACGAAGTCATAAGTACGTTTATCTGCTAAAAATTTAGTATGTGTTTGAATGTTTATAAAGCCTTTATTCTCTGCTACAAAGGTCTTTTTAATGAGTTCTTTCATGGCATGTGTATAAGTAATAAAGCAATAACTCTCTTGAATGCCTAGAGATTTTCTGTCCGCTCTTAATTTGACCGCCAAGTTAGCTAAAACTGTTGTTTTGCCAGTTCCTGCAAAGCCTTGAACCCAGTAAACGGTTTTATTATCCTCTCTAACAGATTTTAGCATTTCGTTAATATAACGAGTTTGTCTGTCTCTAAGTTTGTTAAACGGAATCCACCAAGCCATAAACGCCTCTATTCTTTATTAAGTAGATTATTATTGTTTTTTGTTTGGACTAGGTTTGTATCAGAATATACCGAAGACTTTTCTTTACTACTAATTTCTTCTATCAAAGTTTTTGCTTTGCGCTTTGTAACTTCATCATCTAACATATCTGCAATATTTAAAAGGTCTTGAGCGTTACTACTATCAGTAGATCCAAACTCATAATCGGACATTATGTTACTTTTAGCTCTTTCAAGTAGCTGAATTCCTTCTTTATCATTTCTAAAGTAAAGAATACGACCAAGCGCCATCAGAGCGCTAGTATATGAAGGATCATGTTCAAGGGCTAATCTTAGGTACTTCTCTTGTTCTTCACCTGAGTGTTTACATGATAAGTTGTACGCATTAATTGCATTAGGCTTTCTTTTGTATGCTAAATCTGCCCATATGTTAGAAAGATTGGATCTACCTGCTCTAGCATATGCATAGCATATTTGTGTTGAGTAATCATAGCTATCATCCATTCTCTCAATGCCTTGGTATAGCTCTGCGGCTAGCTCGTACGCGCCAGCTTCTAATGCAGCATCAGCATATTTTTTTACGACATGTATTCTTGGTCTGCCTTTATAGTCTAATAAATCTTGATTAAATGCTTGCTTAGCTTTTAATAGCTTGGATTCAGTTTCGGTAAGCTCTTCGTTTGAAAGGGGGTTTAGAATACTTGATGAAACAGTTTTTCCAGCAACTTGAGCAGTAATACTTAAAAGTTTTTCTTGGTTTATAGAAGCTGTGACTTGAACTTCATCGCCTATATTAAAATACGCATTATCAGAATCAATGGTTATGATTCCAAGAAGTTTGTTTTTATTTCCAACGCAAATAGGTAGCTCAATACTAGATTGCTCTCTGTTGGCAACAACTAAAGTCGTCTTAAAAGCTGATGGATTTGGTACTGGTGAAGACGCGGGTATGATAGTTTCTAGGATTTCATTTTTAGTAATAATATAAATAGTCTCTGATGTAATAGGCTGGATAAAGTCCACATCTAAACCGTGATAACTAAAACTATGTATGGCAGCACCTAAAGATACATGAGAACGTAGGTCACTAGGGATAATTGCTTGAGCGTTAACACTATATTCGTTTACATAATCCATCACACATTCTTGAACTAAGGGGTTTTGTGAGCTTCCGCCAATAAATAGCACCGCATCAACATCTTCTCTATGTAGTTTTGATTTATCTAATGCATCTGCGACAGGCGAGACTATATGAAGGGGAGTATGTAGTCCATCATAGTCACCGACAAAATCTTCCATAATGTTTCTAAATGCTTTGATTTTAAGTTTTGGCTCATCTAGGTATAAGGTGTGTTTCTTTTTTATCGTGATCGAGTTTAATGGCAAATCCGTAAATTCAATATCTGAATAATTTCTAAGTTCATCCAATGAATTTATCTGATTTTCTACCATCCATTTAATGACATAAATTTTCAGTCTTTCAGCTGTAGCTTGTAAACTTGGTATTAATACTTCCTCTTTATCTCTTAGACTAGGATCGTACTCTTGGCAAGAGCGCAGCAGTTGAGGCATCAAAACATATTCAGCAATAGCTCTATCTATATTATCTCCACCTAGGGCTGTAAATCTGGAAATTGCTAAATTTCTAGATTGAAAGCTATCTTCGGTTAATCCAACTTTGAGTATGGATATATCACAAGTACCAGCGCCAAAATCATAAACAATGATGTTAGCGTCATCAGATTTAAGTTTGTTTAAAAACGCAGGCTCTTGTTTCTTATGCGTGCATTCATATAAAAAGCTTAAAAAAGCAGCATTAGGCTCATCAATAAGACATAGTTGCTCTTCAGAAATATTATTTGCTTCAAGGCTTTGAACTAAATCACGGCGTTGATTGGCTTCAAATGAGGCAGGAACTGTAAATGTAAATCTATAGTCACTTAAGTCTTTTGCTTTAAGTTCGTCTGTTAAGCCAGCTAGGACCCCTTTGAAGAACTCTCTCGTAGCATCTTCAGCAGTTTCAATGGTGGGCGTATTTTCACGAGAGGAAGTCAGATATGTTCTAGGATAAGTCGGTCCAATGGCGAGGCCCAACTTCATTTTAAAAGAAGAAAAAACAGTAACTCCTTCATGAAGTGTGGGTTTTAAGCGGTAAGCATCTTGCCCCCAAATTAGTTTTTTATTTTTCCAAGCAAGCACGCTATTAATTAAGTAGTGTTTTATAAACCCACCTAACTCTTTGGGTTGCGTAATGGGTACTTCAGAAATATTCACTCTGCCTTCTTCAAGGTGTGCTCGACTAATTACAGTAGTAGAAGTTCCGAAATCAATACCTACATAAATATTATTATCAGTAGAGAGGTTATTATTAGTATCAATATTGGTTGATACTATCCAGTCCTTATTATCAGGCATTAATCGTTTTTCCTTCAAGGTAATACAAATGTCTTTCTTAAACGACTAGAAAAAATCTGCTTAAATCATTGTTTTCATTGATATATGGGCTTGTCTTTAAAACATTGTTTTATATTTATATCAGTTTTGATAGAAGTGTTTTTTAGCAAAGCAATTAATTCATATGTACAGTTGTACTAGGGCTCTACATTATCTCTAAGAAGAATTAAGGTTATGATACATGCTTAGACTTCAGACTTGCAATTAATACACTAATTTAGTTTACTGTTTCTGGTAATGTCAGTCGATGCATGGCCCAAACTAATCAAAGAAGAATAAAGTATTCAATGCCTTTGTTATAATTAATTTAAGTCTCCGCTAACTCCACTCATAACAAGTTTGTGTATCCAAACATGTTAAATAAGAGTTTTGACTACCGCCGTCAGGCTGCTTGACTAAAATATACTAAATTTATGTCTATGCATTTGACAGCATAGCTCATACTGCTCAAGTTCGATAGAATCCTCTAAAAGATACGGAGTTTTATCTAATTTACCTTGATGAGTAGTATGAGCTGACCAATTGATGTAGGCTACGATCGACACTTAGTGCTCTGATAAAATAAAGGTACGAGCACTTATTTGGGTTTTACATATTTGAGTCTTTTTTGTTGCTTGCAAGCTGAAACTGTTAGGATTGACCGTATAACGAATCGCGAGAAATTAGGTAATGAATGTAAAAGACTATGTAGGTGATTTAATCGGTTCACAGTTTGACTGTAATGCAACATACACCTTGATATTAGAAGATGCTAAAACATAGATTGATTATAGCCAGTATAGTGCAACAATTGACTTGACTCATCTGGATGATTTTTTCTAAAAAAGGCCCTTAAATTAACAGTGCTTAAATTAACGTGTCCCATCCGTCCTAGCGGGGTTTTTATGGAAGAGTAGGTATTAACTTTTGTACTGTAAGGTTTGCACCTCTAGTTCTAGCTGTTCTAGAAGAAATATGATGAGCTATGTGGAAATATATATAAAGGAAGCATAATTGTGTTCAGGCCAAGCTTTATAAGCATTAGGATGTATTTACTATCTTATTCATTTGAACAATGTTAGTCCCAAATAAGTTACATATGCTTCTAAGAATTCATCAGGTGTTAAAAAATAGAATAATGAGGTTTGAGTATGAGTGAGATAAAAGAAGCGGCAGAAATTTATCTAAGGCAAATGACTGGCAATCAGCTTTCGGTCTTTCATCACGATCAGTGGGAGTCAATTGATGCACTTGTAAATAAACAGAAACAGTTATTAGTAGTGCAACGAACCGGTTGGGGTAAAAGTGCTGTATATTTTATTTCTACTAAACTGAGACGAGGGCAAGGTTATGGACCTACTATCATAATTTCACCTCTATTATCTCTAATTCGAAACCAGATTAACGCTGCTGAAAAGTTAGGACTTAGAGTTGTATCTTATAACTCTTCGATGGAGAAAGCAGAAAAACAAGATTCTGAAAATCAGATACTTAGCCATAAAGTTGATGCCATAATCATAGCTCCAGAACAATTAGGACAAACTTATTTTTCTGAGGAAGTCTTAAGCCAAATTAGTAGCAGCATAGGAATGTTTGTAGTCGATGAAGCACATTGTATTTCTGACTGGGGACACGATTTCCGTCCTGATTATGGCCGAATAGTTCGAGTTCTTCAAAATATGCCTGAAAATATACCTGTTCTTGCTACTACAGCTACAGCAAATGACCGTGTCGTTTATGATATAAAGGTTCAACTTGGTGAGCGGTTAGAAATTGTCCGAGGACCTTTAATGCGTCAAACGCTACAATTACAGAATATTCATCTATCTAATAAATCTGAGAGATTAGCATGGCTAGTTAAAAACTTACCACAAATAGATGGTACTGGAATTATTTATGCAAAAACGACTAAGGATTGTGAAATTGTCGCAGGGTTCTTGCGAACCAAAGGCATTGATGCTTATGCATATCATAGTAATATTGATAATAACTCTAAAGTACAGCTTGAGAAAGGATTAATAAGTAATAGCATCAAGGCTTTAGTTGCAACATCAGCACTAGGGATGGGTTTTGATAAGCCTGATTTAAGCTTTGTTATTCATTATCAAGCACCAGGTAATGTGGTTGAATATTATCAACAAGTTGGGCGAGCGGGGCGTGGCATAGAGCATGCGATGGGTATTATGATGTTAGGGGAGGACGATGCACGCATACAGAAGTATTTTATTGATAATGCTTTTCCAAAAGAAGACCAAATTAATACTTTGTTAGCTGTGATTGAAAAACATGATGGAGTTAAGTTAACGCAATTAGAGCCATTAGTGAATTTTTCGAAGGGTAAAATTGAAGATATCTTAAAGTTTTTAAGCATTGAGAATCCGTCACCAATACTGAGGGATGGTAGTTTCTACTACAGGACTCAGTTTGATTATAAAGTCCCTCATGAGAAAATAAAACGATTAAATACGATTAAGGAAGGTGAGTGGATTAGATTGCTTGAGTATCACAAGTCGAAAGATTGCTTAATGTGCTTTTTAGGTAATGAACTAGATGATTTAAATACTAGAAAATGCGGTAAATGTGCAAATTGTAACCCAGAAAACGCACTTAGTGAACAGGTTGATGATGTTTTTGTCAATGATGCTCGTGACTATTTAAGGCATAGATATATAGAAATAAAACCTCGTGCTACTTTTGCAAGTTCAAACGATAATGCTCGCCAAGCTTTTCCTCAGTATAAATTTCCTTATAAAGATATTAAGCTGAAATGTGAAACAGGTTATGCTTTGTCTTCATGGAAGGATGGAGGTTGGGGAGATTTAGTAGCAAAGGGTAAGAAGGAAGGTGAGTTCAGTGATGACTTGATTTCCCCTACTGTCAAAATGATCAACAGCTTAGATTATGGTGAACGTCCAGCTTGGATAACCTACATACCTTCCCCACGGCGACCAAATTTAGTAAGAAATTTTGCTTATAAATTAGCTCAAGCTCTCAACGTACCGTGCCTAGATTCTTTATCTCTACAAGAATTAAGACCGCCTCAAAAAACTATGGAAAATAGCTTCCACCAAAGTAAGAACTTAGATGGAGTTTTCATTGTCAATACTGATAATATATATAGCAATCCTGTATGGCTAGTTGACGATGCTGTTGATTCAAGATGGACGTTTACCATTGCCGGAGCTCTCTTGCGTAGGCAAGGTGTAAAACAAGTCGTTCCAATTGCACTAACGAGTACAACGAAAAATGGATAATATAGAAAAAACAATTAGCGAAAACACTAAAGTGATCTTATTGTTGACCACGTACTTCAATAACCACGATATACGTCAATGCAAGCCTTTAACAGTTAATGGATATGGTTACTTTGCGCGTTGGTTAAATACATTTGAGTACCAACCTTCAGACTTGTTGAACCAAACAAAGCTTGATGAGGTATTTGAGCGCTGGCAAAGTCCTGAAAACCATTTATTAGTAAAGCAGAAGGTTGCTTTGAATAAAATTGATCAAACTATTAATGACATTACATCTCAGCGTATTAGTGCTTTACTAGATAGAGGTGTAAGTTTAAGCATGGCTTTAGAGAAGTGGAGTGCAGCTGGTGTCTGGATACTAGACAGAGGGCATACGCTTTATCCACCTCAGTTCAAATCAGTACTTAAAGAACAAGCTCCAGCAGTATTGTTTGGTATAGGAAATGCTCAGTTGCTGAGCAAGCCTTCTGTAGGATTTGTGGGGTCTAGAGATGCTGACGATGAAGACTTAGAAGCAACAGATCATTATGTACAAATGATAAATAATATTGGATTTCAAGTTGTGTCGGGCGGTGCTAAAGGGATTGACTCTAGGTCTATGCTTTCATCTTTAAGCAATGGGAATTCAAGTGTAGGAGTGCTAGCTGATAGTTTATTAAAGGCTAGTGTAAATAGTCAATGGCGGCCTTATCTTAAATCGAACAGTTTAGCACTGATTACTCCTTTTTCTCCAGAAAGCAGGTTTTCGCCTGCTAATGCTATGGCACGCAATAAATTTATTTATTTGTTATCTCAAGCTACAATTGTAGTATGTTCAGGTGAAAGTGATAAGAATAAAAAAAGTGGTACATTTGAAGGTGCTAAAGAAAACTTAAAAAATAAATGGGTTCCATTATTTGTTTCACAGCATAAAACTCCAATTCATTCCGGTAACTTATCTTTACTAAAGGGGCTCTCAAGAGTTACTACTGAAGCAAAACCATTGTCTTTAGGTGCTGATTTAGACTATTTAAGTGCAGTCATAAATGGTAAAGATGCGGTATATAAAGAGTCTATTTTAAATAATGCTACACCTATACAAGTGGGGCTATTTGACTCGACTACGGAGCAGGAAGATGGAAGTACAGCATCAACAATACAGAATAGAAAATCTGATATCATTCCTTTAAAACCTGTTAAGCTGAGTAATGATGACTTAATTATAAGTAAAACTATAGAAGATCATAAATTAGCATTGTCTAATGTAGAAATAGTTTCGGATATGCCTTTATTAAATAGCTTTTATCAGCAGCTTAAAGTTTTATTCGATCAGCATGCTATTCCGGGTGTTCAAGAGTATATTGATATAAAGCTTATTGAAGAGCGTTTTCCAGAGTTTGAGATGATGGGAAAAACGGCTCTTGATAAGTGGTTAAAGTATCTTGTTGATAAAAAGCTTCTTATACGATCAAGTAAAAGGAAAAAAGAATTTTGTTTGCCTATAGATTGTTGATAGTAATTAATTTTGTAGTAGGCTATAAATTCAGAACACTATTACAATTAAAACAATGAGCTAAGCATGGTTTGAAGTCGTTATCTAGGACATCCCTGAATAAGTAGAAGTAAAAAAGCCCTACTATTTTATAGTAGGGCTTTACACCAATACAGAAACTGAGTCAGGCAGCTTAATTCTATTTGTTAGCTGTCTTAGGTTTGGGAAGGTTACCGGGTTATATATCTATATAAGAATATAGATTGGGAGATGATGTATGACTGGTGCAAAGACACACTTATTCAAAACTTAAACACACCCTGTGTAATTTTAATAGATAACGCTATGTTTCATAAACACAAATGCATTAGGTTAGTAAAGATTGAACATGGTAAGTCCTTGATAGATCAAGCAAAGAAGCGTGTGGAGATGTCGCGCAACTACTACAATGTATTATTTAAATAATTACCAAACTAAGAGGGAAATATTATGCGCGGAGTCAATAAAGTCATCATCATCGGAAACCTCGGTGCAGATCCTGAGGCACGTCAATTTAATAATGGCGGTAGCGTTACTAACATCTCAGTAGCGACCTCTGAGCAATGGACTGATAAACAAAGCGGTGAGAAAAGAGAGGCGACCGAATGGCATCGTGTCTCACTATTCAATCGTTTAGGTGAAATCGCCGCTCAGTATCTGCGTAAAGGTAGTAAAGTCTATATCGAAGGTAGCTTACGCACTCGTAAGTACCAAGCCCCTGACGGTAGCGACCGTTATGCGACTGAAATTCGCGCTGACCAGATGCAGATGCTAGATAGTAATGAAAATAACAACAAACAAATCATTCATCCGGACCGTCAAAAGCCTCAGAATGACCAGCAAACACCGAACAATAAAATAAATAAAAGTAATGTTAATCAGGGGCTTCCACCTGGACCAGTAGATGACTATATTCCCTTCGCTCCTCACTTTGATGGTCAATTTTAAAATTTTGGAAATAACTATCAAAACGTTTGAACAACTTGTATCAGCTAGTTGGTGAGGTAGTGGCTCAGAAAGGGAGTATTTGAGTTTAGGCACTCCAATGCGACTCAGCTATGTTAAAGAAATCATAGAGACAAACTTGGTAAACTAATGGGTGGTGTGTCAGAAAGTATCGGAGTTTTTCAAGGTAGTTGTCACCATCAAGCTAAATTAAGCGGCTTGTAATCTTTGCTGTTGTTGCTCTTTTACAGGATTTAGCGTTGTCGGACCCACAGGCTTACAGTTCCTCACCTCCTGAGTTCCCCAGCGTATCGGGTTTTCATCTTTAGCGCGCTGCATCGTGAGCAGACGCTTCGCCAGTACTTCCTTATCCTCACCCGTAT
>Ga0208014_1000598_pt1 | contig 14046 bp, 17 predicted proteins | sample 25_taG_FD_184099 | JGI IMG/M metagenome (GOLD analysis project Ga0208014, IMG submission 184099) | Marine viral communities from Cariaco Basin, Caribbean Sea - 25_WHOI_OMZ (SPAdes) (version 2) | ecosystem: Environmental > Aquatic > Marine > Oceanic | place: Caribbean Sea: Cariaco Basin...
ATTATGAGCATATCTCTGCTGGATAAAACACCTGTAAAAGAGATACTTACAAAATATGATTACAAGAATGTCAAAGAACTACAAATTAAACAGTTGAAAATCAATGGGTTTTAAATACCCACTAATGGAGTCGGATATATCATCAATTTTATTCGTCAGTCTTGAAAAGTCTTTTTTATTCCAGGAATTAAGTACAATTTCTTGCGGTGTGCTTCCTAAGGTACTAAGTTTTATCCCCAATTTTTGTTGGTCTATAACTGCTGAAAGAACGGGAATAAAATAAGTTACCGACATAGTAAGAAGAATAAGACCTGTAAAGGAATAAATAGTGGTTAGTAGCCTCCAATAATTTCCTGCGGCTATAAAATCACCAACGCCCAGAGTGGAGAGGGTAAAACCGCTATAATATATTACCTCCCATAATCCTGCGGTGGTCTTGGTGGAACTTTGAATTATTGATCCAGGATTGGAATATAAAATCAACACCATACTACTCCACAGGGCAAAGACCCAAATTATTACAATTGCAATAAGCAGGATATAACCTGCATGACTTAAAAATTTTGAGCTTCCGTCTTTGCCAGAAATATTTAAAAATCCTTTCCAGAAAAAATGGGAAAACCGGCTGGTTAACCACCCCCCACCCTGCAAGGAAAGAGTTGTTTGAATAACATCTAACACAATTAATAGATAAATAATTATGCCTAAGATTGAAAGAATGTTCATATTTTATGCTTTATTTTATTTGACCTAAGTAGCCCCTTGAACAAGCTAACCCTGTTAAACTTCCATACCAAGGGAAACTTAGACCATATTTATACTTTTCCGGTCTTTTACTTGTAACTTCCTATAACCTGAAGGGGAAAGCCCAGTTGCCTTTTTAAATGAAGTTGAAAGATAGGCGGCTGTGGAATATCCAAGGTTATCTGCAATCATCGCGATACTCCAATCATCGTAATTTAAAAGTTCTTTTACGCGTTCAATTCGAACCGAGATGTAAAGCTGCTGAATACTCTGTCCCTCCCTATCTGTAAAGATGTGGGTTATATGTCTATAATCGAAGTGCAGGTGCGAGCTAGGCATAGTTGAAAATTTATCGTTTGCGGTGTCTTTTGAATAAACCTTTTTAATAATTAAGGATTTTATCTAATTAATTTTTCATTACGGCTTTCAATGATCTCGAACCCTAATTTTTCAAATTCTGTTTATAGTTGCTCTTTCTCAACAGCAGAGAGCTTCCTTTCTATAATGGCCTCACAAAGGTTTACCACGGAAAAAGGAATATTCAAATTATTAAAAATTTCTTTTACCACTATAAGCACCTCTAGCACACCACGTTTATTTATGCACCCTTTATTTACTTTGACCCAAAAACTTTTGAACAACCTACAAGGTGCGAAAACCAAGCAAGTTATTCTTACGCTTATTTGATTGTTTCTTGAACTCTACCACATTTCAACATTTTATTTCCGTAATATGGATTAAAAATATCTTTTGAATTTGAATACCAATAGTCTCCTTTTCATTCAAAAGCCATGGGGCAGTATTGCTTATAGATTTCTCCAGAGGCTAATGCATTCCTTAAAACAGGTTCCATAGCTTCTGTAAGTTTAGAAAAAGCTTCCCGCTGCTTATTTATATTACCGCTTTCTGCAATTTCATTTGCAATAGCCACTATACCCTTCTTATTGGTTGCCGTTTCCGCAAGTTCTGCTGCTTTTGCACTAGCGGCTTGGGAATTGGTATTTACAAATGCGTCTTTAATAGCTACATACAGGTCATAGAGATCAGCAGTTTTTTCATCCTTAAATTCTGCTTGCAATCCTTCATCCTCATAGCCTTTTGCTTCAGCATTTTCATCAATGTTTGGCTGGTGCATTTCATTTTGCATAGGCTTTGGGGCATCCTTTGTGTTTTGGTCATTTTTACAGGAGAATATCGCTAAACTTCCAGCAATGAGACTTAAAACTGTTATGCTTCTAATTATTTTTTTCATTTTCCGATTTTATCGCTATTAATGTTCAAAATTAGGTTTATTTGAATTTTTTTTGAAATTTTCTTATTGATGGTGATGAAATATACCAGAGTAAAAAACCGCTCAAGACCGTTATAAGGCCCATAAGAGAAAAAATACGTAGTACAAGGTTATTAAAATCGTCCCTTCCTTCGTAATCCATGGTATGGGTCATCCAAAGAAAATCGAACCAACGCCAGTCGCGATAACGTACCGTTTTAAAACTTGCATCGGTAGCACCCACATAGGCTTTTAGGTTTTTAGGTTGGGCATAATTAATAACATAAGCCGGAAAAGATCCACTACGGTATTCATGATGATCCCCGACTTTGTTGATTTTTTCTACTGAAATTATTTTAAAATCATCTTTTACATATCGTTGCGCAATATTCTTGGCATCTTCTTCTGAAATTTCATCGATAACTTTGCCATCTTGTGCGTGTACCAGTTTTTCGTTGTTTACAAAATAGTAAGGCATTCCCGAAACTTCTTTTAAACTAATACTATGAATTTTCATTTCTGGAATGAGCGTGGAAATACCGGCAAGATTTTCAAAATTTGAAGTTTCAGGAGGCAATTTTTTAAAGTGATCTCCGTGAATTTCATCGATATCGGTCCAGCTAAAATACATCCCGCTAATAGTCCACATCAAGAACTGAATGCCTATAAAGATTCCCAGATATCGATGGGCTTTACGAATTTTCATCGCTGTTTTTCTCTTCACCATTTCTAATTAACTTCCATATATTAGATTATTCTTTTTACGTTTGCAATTATGTTTACGTTTACCTACGTAATCCATTACAAATTTACTTTTAGTCATTAAAGATCACTTATAAAGTTCACTATAGGATTTACTATCCGACTCACTAATTTTTCTTACAATACTGGTTTTGTTTATTCCATTTCTATCTGAGATACCCATTGATAGTAACAATTCCTTTAAACCCTGAATGGTGTTTTTATGATAATTAGCCACTTTATGTTTCTTATCCTCAACTACCAAAGCCTTTACCCGCTTTGAATCCATAGTGGTTATTCCGGTAGGGCAGGTATTTAAATTGCATTTTAAAGATTGGACACACCCCAGGGCAAACATCATACCCCTGGCACTGTAACAAGCATCGGCCCCAACGGCTAATGCTTTATAAATATCGAAAGAAGAAATTATTTTTCCCGCAGCTATAACCTTAATATGTTTGCGCAGATTATATTTTTTTAAAGTTATATCCACAAAGTGGAGCGCCTCAATTAAAGGTGTTCCGCCCCAATGTAATCCATCCATGCTTGCAGCCCCAGAACCACCTTCTGCTCCATCTACCGCAATAAAATCTGGAAAATTATTTTCTTTATTTTTCGAAAATATTTCAATCATCTCATCAAATTCGAGTTTTAAACCAATACAGAGTTTAATCCCTATAGGTTTTGCAGAGGAAAGATCACGTAATTCTTTGATAAATTTAAGCAACTCGTTAGGGTTACTGAAAGCACTGTGGTGCGCCGGGGAATGAATCTCTGTATGTGCTTCAATATCCCTATATTCTGAAATCTCCCTGGTATTTTTACTGGCAGGAAGTATAGCACCAAAATCTGGCTTAGCTCCTTGTGAGATTTTAATTTCTATCATTTTCACGAGTTTATCTTCAGCTATTTTTTTAAATTTTTTAGCATCAAAATCCCCTTCCTTATTCCTGCAACCAAAGTAACCCGTGCCAAATTGAAAAATTAAATCAGCTTTGTATTTCCTGTGATATGGGGTTAAACCTCCCTCTCCTGTATTTTGTGCAAAATTTGCAATTTTAGCCCCAGCATTTAATGCCAAAGTTGCATTTTTACTTATAGAGCCATAACTCATCGCCCCGAGATTTAAAATACTTGAGCTGTAGGGTTTAGTACAATTTGGGCCTCCAATATTAATACGAAAATTATCCCGGAATTCCTTTGACGGAAATGTAGAATGCAAAAACCGTTCTCGGCCAACACTCTCATAAGATAACTGGGTGCCAAAGGGCTGATTCTTGTTTGCGTTTGCGGCCCGCTTATAAACGATTTCTTTCTGGATCCAGTTGAAGGGCATACCCTCGGTGCGATTAAGGAACAAAGCTTCTTGCAAAACGTGGCGTTGTTCTTCTAAAAGATTGGTAAGCCTACCAAATAAAGGATAATTACGCTGTATGTTGTCCGCTTTTTGAAAATAATCTTTAAAGCCCGAAATATAAACAGGAAGCAGTAAAACCGCTACCCACCATAAATTCGGCTGCCACAATATAAGGATTGTGAGCACTACCACGGACACTAAAGAACCTATTAAAAAAGAATTTCTCATAAATGCAATTTAATGCGAATGTCCTTCGTCTTTGCTATTCTCATTTGTTTTTTCAGGTTCCAGGTAGTTGCCCTGTGGTCCTACGCCTTCAAGGTAAACTAATTGCGAGCCATAGTGCCCAGCTTCTGAAACTGAATAAGCTGAAAAAGCCAGCACCAGAAAAACTAAAATTTCAAAAAGGCGGTTCTGTTTAAGTAAAAACACGCTCACCAATTTTAAAGTAGCCGCGATGGCACTGGAATAGATAGTCCATTCAGCAAATTTATCGTGTTGTTCCAGCACACTTTTGGCTGTTTCAGTTAAATCATGTGTATGAGGATGGGCATATACCCCGGCAATATAAGCTCCCATAAAGCCAACACCCACCATAAGCAAAATCACCCAATCCATATTAGGTTTTAATATAAAAATTTGGATAAGTTGTAAAATTACCCCAAAAATGAGTAGGACAATAGGAAAATGAACAACCAAAGGATGCAGGTTTGGAAATTCGTCCAACCCGGCTTTCACTTCATTCTTGTGCTGTTCTAAATTTTATTCATTGGTTTCTTTAGACTCCAAATCTTGAGCAGGAATTGAATCCTTTTCAATATTTCGTTCTTCAGTGTTTGAAGGGTGTTCGTGGCTTTCATGATTTTCCTGAGCCTGTACCATAATTGGCACCAAAGAAACCAGGCATATGAGAAAAAAATTTTTCATCTGTTATCTTTTTTTGGTTATTAGAAATATGTCATAAAGCAAGTAGGAAAGAAAATGGAGAGGAATCGAAGTTTTCAACTAATTAATATTAAGACAAAATCCCTCCATTTTCAAAAAACTTTGATCAAATATGTTGTTTAATGATCGTGACCTCCTTCAAGATCCATATCCTAGTCGTGATCCATTTGCATATCATCTTCTTCCATCATCCCTTCATCCTGCATTTCCATATCATCCATATCGTCATGCTCTGTCTCTGTGGTTTCCCTACAGGACATTAAAGAAAAATTAATTCCTACAATAAAAACGAGCAACAGTATAAATTTCATATTTTTCATCTGGTTAGTTTTAAAAACGTCTAACTATAATTTTGAAATAATTTTTTCGAGTTTCCCTTTTATTTCCTGGACAACTTTTCCCAAAGCTTTATTTTCTACAGCCTGCATCGAGGCTATAGGGTTAACGGCCGCAATTTCAATTTGGCCCGATTCTTTCTCCTGAACTATAACATTACAAGGCAGCATGGTGCCAATCTTATCTTCGACCTCTAATGCCTTATGGGCGTAAGGCGCATTACATGCTCCCAGGATGCGATAATTTCTGAAATCCACATCCAGTTTCTTCTTTAAAGTGCCAGTAACATCAATTTCAGTTAAAACGCCAAAGCCTTCTTTTTCCAGTTCCCGGGTTACCTGATCAATTACCTGCTCAAAATCTCCTTTTATCGTTTTATTAAAATAGTATTTCATAAGTCATTTTCTTTTGAGATTATTTTTTTGCTCTTCAAATTCTTCTTTACTTATTTCTCCCTTTGCGTATCTTTTCTCAAGTATTTGTATAGGGCTATCGCCTGTTCTCTGATTTTTACCTAACCAATTACTTAAGGGCAGAAAGACTGCTGCCACGACAATAAGCCCTATTACAATCCACCAAAACATCATCATTATCCCCTAATTATGGTTTTGGATTATGTTCATGTTTTCCGGCTTCTTTTTTGGAATCATCCCCTTTCTTTTTATCCATATGTTGCTTCATTCTTTCCATCATCTCGGGATCATCATGCATTTTTTCCATCATTTCCTGCATCATTTGCGGGTTTTCTTTCATTTTTTTCATCATCCCCTGCATCATTTTTTTTCTTAATTCAGGATCATTCCCCATTTGGTGCATCATCTCATGCATCATTTTTTCTTTCATTTCAGGATTTTCCTTCATTTGTTTCATTATCATTTTTCCCATCATTTCTTTCATTTCAGGGTCTTCTTCCATCTTTTTCTGCATCATTTTTTTCATTTTCTCCTTCATCTCCGGATTTTTTTCCATCATAGCATTCATCTTGCCAGATTCCATCATTTGCATATGGTTTTGCATCATGAGTTTTCTTGCCCCTTCGTCTTGTTGTGCCAGATCAATAAATTCATTGAATTGGTTTGGGTTCGAAATAATTTCCTGGTAAACAGCGTTTCGATTGTCTGGAACATCCATTGCTTCAGAAGCGTTAAATGTTGATTTACAGCTTACCAATGTTCCTACTGCTACTATAATCATTAAGGTTTTTACAATTGTTTTCATTTTACTTTGTTTTAGAGTTAATAAAATTTTCATCGTTCAGTTATATTTTTTTATAATTCTCTTATCCTGTTCTTTCTACACTATTTTAAAGTTCCTCATCATGCCCATATCCTCATGCTCCAGATTATGGCAATGGTATAGAAACAATCCTTTATAGTCTTCAAATCGCATGATCAAATCCATTTGCATTCCTGGTAAAAGATAAACGCTGTCCTGCCAGCCTTCGTTGATAAAACCGTCTTTGGTTGCTTCCCAAAGCTTATCATCTACCTTATCAGCGTTTCGGTTTAAGATGTTGAATTGTAATTGGTGGATATGAACAGGATGTGGCATTTGCATCATATTTCCCATGCCTCGCTGACCGCCCATCATTCCGCCGTTGCCATGCATTCCGCCGCCCATCATTCCGCTGTCATCATCAGGATCTGAAGAAAACTGGTTTCCATTATTGATACGCCAAATTTCGGTAGTATCTAATTTCACGGTCTCTTCTTCGGCTACTTCGGTGCCATTATAGGTGCGACCGTTAATGGTCCATTCCATCATTCCGCCCATAGCGAAGGTGAAAGTCCTGGGATTGTCTTTATTGATGGCATCTGTGGCCGCCAATGTATTGAAAGAACTGAGCTCACCAGGTAATTGAGCATTGTTTTCTGCGAAAGCCCCCACATTTATTTCCAGAATATCAAACTGAGTGTCATAAGGCAAGTGATTGCTACTGCTATTTCCCATCATCCCGCCATTCATCATGCCACCACCCATCATGTCCAGTGGGATAGGTAAATGGACCAGTTTAATACGACTATTTTCTGACTGTTGAGATAAATCCAACCATACATCTACCCGCTGCGCTGGCCCTAAAATTAGATAGGGCAATTTTTTTGGCGCTTCCAATAGCCCCCCGTCCACACCAAATACTGTGATAGGTTCACCATTGTCCCACGCCAACTTATAAGCCCTGGAATTGGAACCGTTTAAGAGCCTTAAACGATATTTCCCGTTTGCGCCCAGGTTCAGGGTATTATCAATTTTACCATTGATCAATATTTGCTCACCTAAAAAACCCTGCATTCGATCCATCTCTCCATCGCCCAGGTATTGGAGCTGTTTATTATCATTAAAAGTCCTGTCCTGGATCACCACGGGAATATCATATTCACCCTGGGGTAGATTTAATTTTCCTTCTTCTTTATCAGATACGATAAACAATCCTGCCAGTCCCTTATATACCTGTTCCCCGGTATGTTTATGCGGATGTGGGTGAAACCAATACGTTCCAGCCCTGTTCATTACTTCAAATTCATAATAGTAGGTTTCGCCTTCACTTATTACATGCTCTGGGTGGCCATCATTCTCGTGAGACACGTGCAGGCCATGCCAGTGCACAATAGATTCGGCCGGAATCTGGTTTTCATACCTCACCCTAACCTTATCCCCTTTCTTTACCCGAATAACAGGTCCTAAATAGCTACCCTCTATATTTTGTAAATTATCTTCGCTACCTTTTATGATAGATGCTTTATAGGAATATGTTTTGGTACTACTGTTTGGATAGATGCTGGTCTGGGAAGGTAATGCGGTAAGTTGTAGATCTAAATCGGCAATAAAATCCTTGTCCATTTTATTTACGGTCTCAGGATGCCGGGTGGAGGTATCCGATTTACAGGAGGCAAAAAAAGGCATTACATAGAAACCTGCTGCTGCCAGGCTTGCAGTTTGTATAAAATTCCTTCTGTTTACGTTTTTTTTCATCATTATATTATTTTGAATGGCATCCGTAACAATTTCAGCACAAGGAAAGTTACAGCCCCGCTTAAATTTTAGATACTTCGACAACTTAAAAGTCGCAGGCTGCTTAACAGCTAATCTACCGCCCCTTTTTCTGGAGGTTTTCGATTTAGAAACCATTTTTCACCTAAAAATATGAGCAACATAGAACCAAATGCTATCCAAATTAGGGTGGGATCACGTTCTATTTTAATATAAACGAAGGAACCCAAAACTACCACATCCAAAATTATTGCGCTTATTACGATCCCAGCTTTGGCTTCTATGTCCTTTCTCATTTTGGTAAGCACTCCCCAATGAATAATAATATCCATCACCAAATAATATATTGCGCCAAGGGAGGCTATCCTGGAAAGGTCGAAAAAGATAGTAAGCACAATGGCAATTACTATAATATACACCAGCATATGCTTTTGTATACTCCCTTTCATACCAAAGTGACTGTGAGGTATCAACTTCATGTCAGTTAACATAGCAGTCATTCTTGAAACTGCAAAAACACTGGCAATTACTCCAGAAATAGTGGCGATAATAGCAATAGCCACGGTAAACCATAAACCAAATTGACCAAATAATGGCCTGGAAGCTTCAGCTAGACTATAATCTTTGGCCTCAATGATTTCAGGAATATTTAGATTGGAAATAACCCCCCAGGAAACCAGTAGATAGGTCACCCCGCAGATCAATAAAGATATAACTATGGTCCTGCTCACGTTTTTGTGTGGATTCACAATTTCACCACCACTATTGGTTATAGTAGTAAAACCCTTATAGGCAAGGATAGATAAAGCCAGTGCTCCAAGGTACTCCATTACCCCCCTTTCCCCGCCGGTACCTCCTGAAGGCACCAAATCTGACACTACAAAACCCGAGGCATAGATAGCCCCTCCGGCAAAGATCAATAATCCACCGGTTTTGAGGACCGCCATGGCAAGGGAGGATTTCCCTATTACCTTATTGCCTGCAATATTAATTACAAAGGCTAAAATGAGTAGGCCCACCCCTAAAACAGGAATGAGATAACTGTCTTTTGGCGCATCGAACAATTGCAACGTATAACTACCAAAGGTTCTGGCCACCAGACTTTCATTAATAATCATAGAGAACGTCATCAGCAAAGCTGCAAAAGCAGTTACAATACCTTTTCCATAAGCTTTCTCCAAATACATGGCGATACCTCCTGCAGATGGATACGCATTGGACATTTTGGTATAAGAATAAGCACTAAATCCTGATATAATTCCACCCACAATAAAAGCTATTGGAAAATACTCACCAGAAAGTTCTGCCACTTGACCAAGAAGCGCAAAGATCCCTGCACCAATCATAACATTGGTTCCCATGGATATTGCACCCACCAGGCTTAGACTGTTTTCTTTATAATTTCCCATATTGTTTAGAATCGTAATGATAATCCGCCTCCAGCGCCAAAACGGTTGTCATAGCTTCCCATCAAGGAAAAATTCTTGGATAAAAAATATTCAATACCTGTACTCCAGGTAACCTCTTTTTTGAAATTATCTCCTTGAGGCAGTTCATCTACCCACCCAAAATCTGCCTGGTACTCGTACACTCCGAACAATATTGTTCGCGGAAAAATACTGATCGCACGGCTCAGGCTAATTTGCGGGCGCAATTTGCTGTCCATTCGCACATCCAACGTAAATAAGTAAGGAGTGAGATATCGTACACCTGCTATTGCTGTTGTTGTTATCTCATCGAGGCTATCCTCCATTCCGTTTTCGACATTTATACCGCCAAAAACAGTCAAATAATCATAAAGGTATCTATCATAAGCAGCTTCTACCTCCATATTTTTGTTCCAACCATATTCCCCCCGGAAACTAAACTGATTTCGGATATTAGACGATATCAGGTTCAATGTGGTCATATGCGATGCCGCATCTATCATTCCATAGGAATAATACTGATCGGTCTCATCCAGAAGCTTGGAGACCGGATATTCTTCTAGCCTTGGATCCCTAGGGGTGTCATAGCTGACAATGCGTGCCATACCGCTTACTAAATGGTAAAGAATATGGCAATGGAAAAACCAATCGCCGTATTCATTGCCATAGAATTCAATGGTCACTTTTTGCATTGGCGGTACATTGACCGTGTGTTTTAGAGGGGAATATTCCCCATTTTCATTGATGACCCTAAAGAAATGGCCGTGAAGGTGCATGGGGTGGTGCATCATAGTCAGGTTGTTGAAGGTAATCCTGGTCACCTCGTCTCCCTTGATTTTTATTTTATCTGCCTCAGATAAAGGGACACCGTTCATACTCCAGATATAGCGTTGCATATTCCCGGTAAGGTTCAGTAGGATTTCGGTTACGGGCACATCGGGATCATAGCTGGTCTTCTCTGGCGACTTCAGGTAGTCATAGTTGTATTGCGAAAACATAGCCATTCCCTGCATGCCATCTGCTTCGTCCATTACTTCCCGTCCGGCAGTCGGGTTCGTCTTGTTCATATCCTCCATTTCAGAGGCCTCATTCATTTTGGAATCCTTTTCCGTATCCATCCCGACCATATTGGAACGGTCCATCTGCATTGAATCCTTTTTCATATCCATTTGCATTCCGTCCATTTTATCCTTCTTCATTTCCATATTTTTCATATTGGACTTGTCCATATTCATCATATCCATTTCCTTCATTCCTTCCATCTGCAAATTATTGTCCATTTGCATCCCCCATTTCTCTTTCATCTCGTATCGCTCGTCTTTACCTGGTCGAAATTTTAAAGCGGGTGCGCCCATTTTCATTTTCATTTTAGCCATTTGCTGCATCATCCCGATTTTATCCGGTTTGGTAACGTCAGGGGCGGCAACGATAGGGCCTTGACCTAAGTAGGCAGTTGCGGTACCGGAGCCATCCTGTGCCATTATTTTAAATTCCAGTTTGCCATTCTCCGGTATGGTCACGATAAAATCGTAGGTTTCTGCAACGGCAATAAAAGTCTTGTTCTTCTTAACAGGAACAACATCTTTACCATCTGCAGAGACAAGCAAAGGGTCTGGGCCGCCAAAGGCCATCCAAAATGAAGTGGAGGCGGAACCATCAATAATACGCATCCTCACTTTTTCACCTGGTTTAAAATCTGGGTATTCAATTTTATCCTCGCCATTAATTAAGAAGGCAGGATAATAAATATCAGCAATATCCGCGCTTTCCATACGTTGCCTCCAAAAATCGAACTGTGCGCCCAGTGCCCCCCTGGCAATAACCTGGTTGAGCGGTGTGGCCGTTCCTTTTCTTATGTTGTACCATTCGGTGCCCCGTTTTAAAAACCGCATTACATCCCTGGGCTTTTCATTGGTCCAGTCAGACAATACCAAAACCTGCTCTTTATCATACTCCAATGTTTTTTCTTTCGGTTGTATGACGATGGGACCAAAAACACCACTCTGTTCCTGCAACATCGTATGGGAATGGTACCAATAGGTACCATTTTGCTTTATTGCAAATTCATATTTTAAGGTTTTGCCGGGTTCTATAGGTGGGGTAGAAAGGTAGGGTACACCATCATAAAAATTGGGCAGCAGCATACCGTGCCAGTGAATGGAAGACTCTACGCTCATTTCATTCTTCACATAAATTATGGCATATTCCCCTTCATTAAAATCTAATGTGGGCCCGGGGATCTGACCGTTTACGGTCATACCCATAACCGGCTTGCCAGCCTTGTTGACCTGTTCTTCCCGCAAGGTCAACGTGTATTCCCGCACAGGCAGATCGTCAACGTTTCCTTCTACGGATGCCTCTAATTCTTCCTGGCTGTAACCCGAAAAACCTAAAAATATCAGTAGGATTAGAAAGTAATTTTTCAATATCATAGTTTGTTATTTTATTTGTTTACGTTCTCTAAACGATAAATAATCTTCTTCATTTGGGCAATTTCGCGTTTCTGTGCTTCAATGATCTCCTCGGCTAGTTTCTTGGTTTCAGGATCTTTAATATCTGCCCTTTTACTGGTTAATATCGCTATAGAGTGATGAGGAATCATTGCCTTCATATATAAAACGTCGCCAATAATAGGTCGTTGTGCTCGTACTAAACCTAAAGCAGAGACAAACAGCACCAGGCTACCCACGTAAATTGCTATATTCTTCTTCTTATTTTTATACATTTTCAACATCAACGACAACATAATTACCGCCATTGCCGCTATCCCCAAACAGGTCATATAAAAACGGGTCAAGCTGAAATAAACATGATCAAATTCGTAGGTATTCAGGTACATGGTAATGTACATGGCTATAAAAGATAACCCGAGCATTAGAAAAAATCTACCGTAATTGCTACCACCAGTTTTATGGTGGTTTTTTGCTTCTGAATTCATTATTTTTTGGTTTTGGTTAGGTTGGTTTTTACTTTTTAATTGTCTTTTTTACGGAACCACAATTGGGCATTTTATCACCGAAATATGGATTGTTTATTTCTTCGATATCAGCATACCAATAGGCTCCTTTATTGTCAAAAGCCATAGGACAGAACTTTTTATAGATCGTACCACCAGATAATGCATCTTCAAACATAGGCCCAGCTTTTTCTGTAAATGCTGCGAATAATTCCCTTTGTTTTTCCAGCTCGCTGGTTTCAGATAATTGTTGTGCAATAGCTTTCAGTTCTGCTCTTTCTTCTGAAAAAGAGGCTACCATACTTTGAGACGCATCCTGTACCTGGTCTGCATCAGCATTGGTTAATGCTATTTTTATTTCCAGGTAGTTATGCCAGATTTTCCCCGTCATTCCATCTATAAAATCCTGATCGGCGATATCTGCTGTTTTCTCTTCCGCTTTTTTAACCTCTTCAGGGGTATTTATTTCAACCGATTGCTTCCCTTTGTTATCTACACAGGAAAATAGGGCAATAGCTAGTAAGAGTACAACTCCAAAATTTAAAATTTTACTTTTCATTTTTTGACTGGTTTTAATTTGATTTTTAAAATTACTGGTAAGAAAAAGGATTTATTGTCATAATTTAGTTAAACTTCTATAAAATTTGGTCTAAAGAATTTCTAAAATTCTGATTAAGCGTCTTATATTTAGTTAGGCTCATACCGGTTTCAGCCTTAAATTGTTTTGAAAGATGGTTTACATTACTGTAATCCAATAGCTGACTAATCTGGGTAAAATTATATTGTTTGGACTGAATGAGCTCTTTTACTTTTTCAATTTTCAGCTTTATAAAATACTTTTCTACCGTTATTTTTTCGGTATAGGAAAAAATCCGGCTCAACCGCGAATAATCAGTTTCGGTTTCTTTGGATAAGTAGCTGGATAAAGTCCCCGTTTTTTGCAGGGGAAGGTTTTCCAAAAGCCGTATTAGACTCAGTTTTACCTTTTCGATTAAAATTTTGTCATCGCCCTCTAATAGTTCAAAGCCGTTTTCATCCAGGACCTTTTCCAACTTTTTAGAATCACAAGCTATATTTTTGCTTTTATAAACTACCCGGCCTAATTCTACTTTTGTTACTGCCACCCCGGCTTCAAGTAACTCGTTTTTTATTACTTTAACGTGAGTTCGACTTAAGCAGATAACCTTTGATCTATAATTTCCAGGTTTAAGGAAGGTTTTTTAGGAAAGAAGCTGTAGGCGATTAGCCCAGAGAGCAGGTTTGATAGGAAGTTATCAAAACT
>Ga0208014_1000601_pt1 | contig 13975 bp, 15 predicted proteins | sample 25_taG_FD_184099 | JGI IMG/M metagenome (GOLD analysis project Ga0208014, IMG submission 184099) | Marine viral communities from Cariaco Basin, Caribbean Sea - 25_WHOI_OMZ (SPAdes) (version 2) | ecosystem: Environmental > Aquatic > Marine > Oceanic | place: Caribbean Sea: Cariaco Basin...
CCTTGCATGACCCACTTCATTTGCTTAGACATTGATCATAAGCATGGCGCAATGCGTTGGGCAGAAGAATACCTACCACCGCCACGGTGGACAAGCCAAAATCCTGAAAACGGACATGCTCATATTGTCTATGAGCTAAAAACGCCTGTTTGCACCAGTGAGCATGGCAGTCGTAAAGCCTTAGATTATCTCGCTAAGATACAAGCAGGGTTGGTCAGAGCCACTCGCGCAGACGTCGGTTATACTAACTTCATCACTAAAAACCCGATGCACGAGCATTGGCGTACCGAGGTATGGACGAAAGAAGCCTACGACCTAAATTATCTTGCGGAATTTGTTGATCTCAGACCCTTAACGGCTACCGAGAAAGAATATGGACTTGGTAGGAACTGTTCCTTATTCGATACCGTTCGCCATTGGGCGTATTCTGCCATTAGAGAGCATAGAGGTAAGACTTGGGAGCAATGGTTAAATTCAGTACTTAAACATGCTCAGAACGTCAATATGATGTTTTTAGAGCCGTTACCGTACTCAGAAACTAAGGCGACTGCCAAAAGCATAGCTAAATATTGCTGGAAGCGTGATGCTTATTACTATAACGAGTTTATCTATCGTCAGGCAATCAAAGGCAGTAAGGGCGGCAAGGTCTCTAAGCGCAAGCCTGTAGCTACCTCAGAGCGTACAAAGCAACCATGGTTGGCTTTAGGTATTTCTAGAAGAACTTACTACAATCGCAAAAAATTAAGAAAGATTTAAAAATTGCACCAGATAAGCCTAAATCAGATAACAGCCTTTTTATCTGCTTAGGCTATTGTGATTATAGTATGCGGCATTGGCTGCTTTTCCGTTATTGTCCCTATATTGCTCTCTAATGTTTCAATTATTTTACACTGCCTGCACCTTTGCTGTGGTGGTTAGGGTTTACACCGCAAGATTAATGCTCATGAAATTCTGATATACTTCGTCGCTTCACAGTATTTTCACAAATACTACTTCAATTGGTAACATTTAAGGGAATGATATGGCAGATATTGATACGTCTTTACAAGAATTAATGGCACTTGATGGTGCTATGGGCGGTTGTATAGTTGACTATATGTCAGGTATGGTGCTTGGTTCTGTTGGTTCAGGCGTGGACTTGGAGCTTGCGGCAGCTGGTAACTCTCAGGTGGTCAAAGCCAAAGTTGCCACTATGAAGTCTTTAGGTATTTCTGGTGGTATTGATGATATCTTGATTACGCTTGATACTCAGTTACATATCATTCGCCCAACAGTAAATCATGAGGATCTGTTTATCTACCTTGTGCTTGACAAGGCTAAAGCAAACTTAGCCTTGGCACGCCGGAAAGTTCGCCTTGTAGAGGATGCTATCGAAGTTTAATTTAGCTACTATTCCCTGTTAGTAGGTTTCTATTGATTGCTATTAGCAGGGAATATCTCCTAAGCATTTAATTCTTTTCAAACATTTTAGATAGATGAGTAGTGTGAAATGAAGTGTATCGCATACTTTAGTAAAGCACCTCTTACAAAAAGAGGTATTTGTTTGCCTATTGGATTATCGGATATAGTTAAGGCTTCCAACAGAAACGCTAAGTCAAAAATGACAGGGTTTCTATGCTATAGACAAGGTTATTACTTTCAGGTAATTGAAGGGCCTCATGAAGAAGTGGAGCAGTTAGCATTAAAGATATCTACTGATTCTAGACATTCAGATCCTTGTATCTTTATTAATCAACGTATTAATAAGCGCTGCTTTACAGAATGGAGGGTAAGTGTCTTTGATTTAATAGACCAAAGCCAATTATTTAAACAGTTTATTAAAATCTATAAAATAGAAGTAGCCAATTTTACTGAACAGCAAAAGCTAGGCATTCAGAAGTTTTATGATCTAAAGAATTTATCTTATTCAAAAAATTATGAAGGAAAGAACTTAAGGTTGATTGCTTGGCCTGATCTAAATCATATTAGTCATTCTCAAATAGTTATTGATTTATGCGTTAAGTTAACTAAAAAATCTTATCCTTTTAATCAATTATTAGATAATGAACAGTTTGGCACACGCGATCAAGTCAATGCAGTGCTTAATCAGTTCCAAAACCTTGGAATACTGACAGTGACAGAACCAGACGTTCTTAAAAAGCAGGAAATAGGAATAGTACATACAAAAACTCCTAGTAGTTTTTTTGGTGCTATTAAAAAATTTCTAGGAATGAGGTAAAAATTGGACTATCAAAAATTAGCAATTATTGGAGAGGTTGGCGCTGGGAAAACTCAGATAGTCCAAACTTTAAGTGAAATAAGCCCTTTTGGTACAGAGGCAAAGTCCACTATTGATATAGGTAAAGAGCATACAACAGTGGGTATTGACTATGGTCGGATCACGCTTTCCGATGATATGGCATTAGGGCTTTATGGAGTGCCAGGGCAGGAGCGTTATTCCTTTTTATGGGAGTTTGTCAATCAGTCTTTATGGGGTTTACTTATTTTGATTAAGTATGGTAAAACCCCTAATTACGAAAACTTAGACAAAATGCTTACTTTTTTTAGCCCTGAAAAAAGTGAAACCACATGCATTGTAGCAATAACTCATTGCGAAGAGGGTGATGAACTAAGTATAGCTGCACTTGGCCAAGAGATAAGAGTTATGTTGATGCATCATAACGTCGTTGCGCCAGTAATTAATCTTGACCCTAGAAGTCAAGAGTCAGCGAAATCCCTTCTCGTTTTATTCAACGCACTTAATAATTAGAAATAGTTTTTAATATGATTATGTCAAATGGAAAAACGATTGTAAAACCACAACTCTTACAGCTTATAGAAGAGTTTTGTGAAAATAATAGAGAGGTTGTTTTAGTGAGCTTATGCACAACTGATGGATTTCCTATTAAATACTTATCAGCAGATAAGTTGAGCGCTGAGGCCGATAAGTTGGCTGCGATAAGTAGCACTATTTCTGCATTAAGTGATTCTTCAGCCCAGCAGATGCAACAAGGCAAATGTGATATTATTATTATTGAGGCAGGTCAGGGAAATATTTTGCTAGTTAAAACTAGCTATTTAGGCAAGCCCTGCGTCCTTACTGTCGTAGCAAATATAAAAATGAATTTAGCCGCGGCTAGATATAAAACAAAACATCTTGCTCAAGATTTTGCTAGTATTCCTGAATAAACTAAGATATTTTTATTAGAATGTAGAGGAATTCATTTATACAAACAATAATGCTTTTATGTTTGTATAAATAAATTCCTCTACTAAAATTACTATTTCAAGCCTACTGAAAAACCGCAATTTATTTTAAGCAAGCCTACTGAAAAACCGCAATTTATTTTAAGCCAGCATATACCGTGGGTACAATATCCACTATGTTACTATTGACCCAAGGCATGCCGGTAAGGGGAAACCCCTTAACCCCAACCCCTCACAAAAAGCCGTGAGGGATAAAAAACAACCGCTAGAGCGAGGCGAACATGGCAAGGACAAAGTGGCTAAAAATCAGAGTTTCTGACACTGAAATATTGGACATTAAAAAGCGTGCAGGTCAGCACGATATGTCCAACTACGTTCGCGGATTGGTACTCGATCAACCGGTAGCCGCGCCTGAACCCAAGCACAAAAAAATCGTCCACAGTGCCGACCCCGAGTTGGTGCGAGCCATTAATCGCATTGGCATCAATATCAACCAAATAGCCAAGCAGACCAATACAGGGCAAGAAGTCGGTAACTCTGTATTGATGGCCTTACTTAACTTGCAAACCACGCTAGACAAAGCACTAGCATCGAGTATGCCTGATGATCGTTAAATTCTTCACACGTGGCACTGGTGGCAGCAAAGGCGTGTTTGATTACTTGCTTAACGACAAAGAGCAGCCAGACGGTAAACGTCTTGATGCCGAGGTACTAAGAGGCGACATAGACAATCAAGCCTTGCTCATTGATAGCCTCGACTTTAAGCAAAAATATACCAGTGGTTGCTTATCATTCACCGAAACAGCCGATGAAGTCACTGAAGCACAAAAAAACGCTTTGATGGACGGCTTTGAGCAGACCATTCGAGCAGGGCTAGACGTTGATAGAGTTGCCGTTAGCTGGATTGAGCATCGAGACAAAGGCAGATTAGAGCTGAACTTTGTCTTTGCCAATGTGGATTTAGAACACGGCAGAGCGTTTCAGCCCTATGTTCAAAGCGTGGATAAGCGCAGAGTCAACGCATGGAAAGACATGCAAAACATCGAGCATGGTTTTACCGACCCCAATGACCCCGCCAAAAAGCGATTAATGGCGCAGCGCGACAACTTACCAAGGGATATTAAAGACACTAGGCAAGCCATTACTGAGGGCTTACAGGCATTAGTGATTGGGGGTGCGATAACCAATCGTGACGGTGTTGTTAAAGCCCTAAAAGATGGTGGCTTTGAGATCGCACGTGAGACAGACAAAGCGATCTCTATCAAGAACCCAACAGGAAAACGAAATATCAGGCTGACAGGCGGATTATATGAGCGAGATTTTAACTTTAGCAGCGAAATTCAAAACACAGTCACAGCAGCAAGCGAAAACTATCGAGCAAGAAGTACAGAACGCTACGGCGCAGCTAAACAGCTTTATGACAGCGAAATTGAAAGAAAGCGAGACTATCATCAAGCAAGGCATGACAAACCTAGACACGAGCAACGAGCAGTTGTTAAACACGTTAGCCAAGCATCAAACCGATATGTCTACAGCCCTCGAAACTTATATGAGCAACGTCCAAGCCCATACCACCGAGCATTTAGAGCAGTTCGCAGAAGACATAGAGAAGACGATAGAAGCCTACACACAGCATATAGCGCAACTGATAACGCAGCGAGAAGACCGGATAGCGAAGGTCATCAAATCAGAAATGAAAAAATGGGCGACAGTCACCAGCTGCGTCGCACTCGCGGTACTGATATTCGGTATGCTCATAGGGGCAGCATTGGTCAACAAGTTCTCAAAACCGACCTACATCATTCAAAAGCCGCAGACACAGCAGCCCATCAACTACGGACAGAGATAAGTCATGGACAAGAGACTACTAGAGCAAGTGCAGCAAGCCCTACAAGCACAGCAGGACACGATCAAACGCCAAGAGCAGATGCTAGACGACCAAGAGCGATACACACAGCAGCAGCTACGCAAGAAAGACCAGGATATAGCCGAATTGACAGCCTCATTGAACAGATTGGCAAGAACGAAGACGCAAGAGCTGGAACGCTTACCGACGTTGTTCAAGGAGTTGCAAACTTCAATGACAGAACAAACCAGCGTGTTCAGTGGTTGGGTACAGCATCGGAAAAATCACGCAACAACGCAATCAACGTTGATAAGCGAGTTATTGGCGTTAGGACACGTACAAATGCAGCTCGTAGAGCAGTTGAAGACGTATCAGAGCACGATAACACCGTCCGACTATCTAAAGAGCGATACGACGCAATTAGAGAGCGATACAGTGAAGTTAGAGGACGGATTGAGCGAATTAGTGAACGCACAGATCAAAATAGAGCAGTCACAAACGAAAATAACCGGATCGCAGACGGCAATAGAAGCAGAGTTGAAGGAATTAAAGACATTGCTGGACAAGTTAGAGAAGTGATCAAAGCGAAAGAGCAAGAACTTGAGCGTGCTAGAGCACAAACAAGATCACGATCTCCGAGTATGGGTCGCTAGCTAAGGCAGGAAAGAATAAAGTAAACACTGAGGCTATAGTTCGATGCCTCTACAGCGCACCGATCACGATTTATAGACAATCTTAGTCACCAAAGGAGAAATAAAAATGTCAGACCAATCATTAACCGAACCACAAAAACAAATTCTAACGTCTTGCTTGGATCATAAATTACATACTGTTTTGCAAAAAGTAGATAGCCTAAAAAAGCGACAAGGGTATATAAGCGATAGTCTGTACAATGATTTTATGCAAACTTATGAAAATGAGCTACAGCTCATAAACTCAACCTACCTAGTGCTTACTCAAAAATAGACTTTATGGAACAGTACGCGCGCGTAGTTTCTTAACAAATCAAAGATAATCCTAGCCACCAATGGCGATTAGGAATAGCACACCCTCAAGTTGAGGTTAGGCAAAAACAGACTCACAATAGCCATTCTCAAATCGATTGTTGGTATAGAGAAAAAACAGAAATAATAAAAATCGTAAACACTTAGGCTGTAGCTGATAGTTTACTTCCTAGTATAGGAGTGGAACTGTAAAAATAGGCTACCAAAACTCACTTCTCTATCTTAATTAACTTGCCGTCTTTAAAGTAAAGGGAGTGAGTGCGGCTATATATCCATCGTTCTGACGTTCCTGACGCATCAATAGTTGTACTTGTATTTTTAGGATTACCCCAACTGGTGTCATTTAAAATTTGTTTCTGGGACATACCAATTCTAGCAGCAGGTTTCTTATCTAATTGGCGGTACCATTCTTTCTCTGTATCTTTATAATAAGTTACTTTTGTTTTTTCAGTGAATTTATCAAAACTACCACTAGGACTAACGTTTGTGAGTAAAACTTGACCGCTTCGGTCTTTGTAAATATACCTGCTTCCTGAACTAAGTTTTAAACCGTCTCCGCCACCAAGAGTCATTTTTGGACTTGACTGTTTATTCACATGACCACTAGATACATCTGATTGTCTATAGTAGCTATCAGCATCACCTATAGCTGCACTTGCACTAAAAGAAAGTAAAATCATCAATAATCCTAACCATATTTTCATAAAAAACTCATATTTGTTGTAGTGCCTTAAAACAGTCTAGCAAATTTATTGAGGATCAGTGCGAGCAAGTCCGTTAATAGTATTCATGAAAGAGAATTAAAATTATAAGACCTTTAGTTATTACTAAAGGTCTTTTTTTATGTCCAAAAACACCGCAAAAATTGACAATGATACGTATAAGGAGAGGTAGATATAAACCTTAAATCTTTCAACCAGAAAAAGGAGACAACACATCACAAAATATGAATTTTTATCGCTGATTTTGAATATATTCTCAATCCTTTTAGGAGCTTACTCAATATTTCAAAATATCGTACAATAGTATGACCTCTTTACCGTCTGAAATAGGCGGTGAAGAAGCCCCAAAAACCTCGATTGTTCCGACAAAGATAGATTATGACAAATGATATTAGATAGAAGATGTCGGTTTACATGGATTCCATTGATCTATGCCTATTCGCAAAAAAAAGGCAGAGAATAAATTCTCTGCCTTTTTTTGCATAAGTCGTTACTATAGTTATTCGATAACTATATTATCTGCACTTTTTTTGTTCGTATAAATTAGTCAAATTGGCACGACGTTCTTTTGCAGCATTAATAGCTTCATCTGTATTAGAGTAAGTACCAATCAGCGCAGGCCAAAATAACAGAGCGACGGCGACATTTTTACCAGTGACACCACGATCCGCACGCGCTTCTTTTTCAAATCTATCAGCTTCTTCTATTTCACTTAAAATTTGTGGACAAGATAGGTTAACGTCGCTTACTTTCTTAGTCTGTACGACATGTGGCGTTGCACAGCCCTGTAATAACAATGCAAACATACCGATCACTAAAGCAGTCTTTTTCATATTCGTCTCTAAATTTTCATAGCTAGCAATTATTAGAGTAGATAAAATCTGCCCTAACAGAATTTAACATTTATACATAAATCAGAAACAAAAGTCAACACAAATCTATGTTTTTACATACAGTATTGGCTTTATGGTAGATGAGTCAATTTATGAAAAACACTGTTCCAAGCGTTCTTATTCAAGCATTAGCATGGATATATAATATGACGTAGGCAGAAATTTTTAGGGCTATGTACCCCTTAAATGGCATGGCTTTACGAGGAAATTGATAATTGACGCGAGGGTAAGGAAAGCGTAAACTCAAGTGCTAGAAACGAGTAACCCCCGATGCTTGCAGGCATCGGGGGTTAGATGAATTTTAATCTGTGTCAGCAGATATAAAACCCACCATATTCGAACGGTCATTTTATATCAGCAGGCGCACCAACACAAGTGTGCGTGATGTTAATACTACCTGAAATATACGAAACACTCCCCCATAAGCCCTATTGCACCGATGATTTAGGTAATCTTGTCATTCGTCCTAGGCAAACTGCCGTCAAAATGCGGTACATCCAGCATAACCCTCCTTGCATGACCCACTTCATTTGCCTAGACATTGATCATAAGCATGGCGCAATGCGTTGGGCGGAAGAATACCTACCACCGCCACGGTGGACAAGCCAAAATCCTGAAAACGGACACGCTCACATTGTTTATGAGCTAAAAACACCTGTTTGTACCAGTGAGCATGGCAGCCGTAAAGCCTTAGATTATCTCGCTAAGATACAAGCAGGATTGGTCAGAGAGACAAGAGCAGACGTCGGTTATACCAACTTCATCACTAAAAACCCGATGCACGAGCATTGGCGTACCGAGGTATGGACAAAAGAAGCCTATGAGCTGAATTATCTCGCGGAATTCGTTGATCTCAAGCCGTTAACAGACAAAGAGAAAGAATACGGACTTGGCAGGAACTGCACCCTGTTCAATACCGTTCGTCATTGGGCGTATTCTGCGATTAGAGAGCATAGAGGCAAGACTTGGGAGCAATGGTATCAATCAGTACTTAAACAAGCTCAGAACGTAAATATGATGTTTGCAGAACCATTACCGTACTCAGAAATCAAAGCTACTGCCAAGAGCATTGCTAAATACTGTTGGAAACGTGATGCATACCACTACAATGAGTTTATTTACCGTCAGGCGATTAAAGGTAGTAAAGGCGGAAAAGCTAGTAAATCTCCAAACGGAGGTATAGCAAGGTCAGCCAAGTATGATATTAGGAGAGCAAAAGCTATAGAATTAAAGGCTTTACAGTATAGTGTTAAAGAAATAGCCCTAGAGCTAGGTGTAACGGATAGAACTATACGGAATTGGCTCAAAATTTGAGTTTTTAAGCGGAAAGTGCAAGCCTAAATCAGATAACAGCCCTTTTATGTTTATTGCTTAGGCTATTGGTGTGGGCGTGCTTAGCTCGTGTCCGCCTTACGTTATTAGTCTTGATGCTGTTGTCCATATCAATATTGGCCATGCGTACCAGTTTGTTATTAATACTATACTTGTTTCGAATATTTGTGTTTGCAGTGCAATTATAGCTATTGCCCCGAATATAGCGTTAAAAGCTGTGCTTATTGCTTGTATTTTGTTCCAAAGCTCTTTTGTTTCTTTCATAGCTTACTTCCTTATGTTGGTTTGTCTTATATTGTTTCTATGCTTAATTGTTTCTTATTTCTAAGCAGGAAACCCGCAGGAGCGCCGAAGGTGCTAGCTTTTGATTCTATTCTTGGCTAGGCTGTTTCTATGAATTTATAACTATAAATCGGTAGTAAAGATTCTAATTATAAAAAAAGACCTCAAACGATTGCTTGAGGTCTTCGATATTTATCTTCGTCTAGATGTTCTTGTGTCTGTTAGGATTTGGAGTTCTCAGCTCTCAGCTCTTGTTTATTGGTGTGCTGCTCAAGTATTGTAGCTGTTCTATATGGCTTAAACAGTGAGGATGTGATCATGCTTGTTATAGAGGACGTGTTGTCGAAAGTTATTGATAAAGGCAAGGGGGGCTGGTCTTTTAAGCGAGAGACTGCATTAGCAGTTTCTTATAGAGAGCTCAGAAGAACTTTAGGCAACGGTGACCTAGGGATGTCCCCAATTCATTCTGGAGGTTCTCTTTCTAGAGCGAAATGGTCTTCTAAGGATATGGTCATTATGTGTAAAAATGAGAGTGTCCTCAAAGAATTAAATCATAGTAAATATATTTATCTCACTCCTGTGAGTATATTTATGGAAACGCCTACTTGGGCTCAGAGTAGGTATGAATACGTTGCTATCTTAAAGAAAGCGGGACGTATTGGATACTCTGTATTAATCTTAGGTTTTGAAAGTCTGTCTTATGATTTTGACTCGCCTGGTTATGAGCTGTACGGTGGAGCATGTGGTTTGATGGAGATACTTTCTGATGGGACATTAGTACTCTTTGAGAGGACAGTGTCATGGGAAGAATTGAAAGGATGCAAAGTTAATACTACTTCTATTAGAGACTTGTTTTTTAATAAAGATGAAATAAAGCTAATTGATTCGGTAGTTGACGAAGTTGTAAATAATCATAGTCTTAATAAGAATGAAATTTATACTTATCGGCATGAAGATAAGGAAAAAGAAATCCCCATTATGAATTCCCCTCATATCTGCCGCAGTGTTTTTGGTACGTATAAGTGGGATGGTACGGTAGATGATGATATTCCTTTTTAACTTATATTGTTTTTTTAAGCCAGCATATACCGTGGGTACAATATCCACTACGTTACTATTGACCCAAGGCATGCCGGTAAGGGGAAACCCCTTAACCCCAACCCCTCACAAAAAGCCGTGAGGGGTAAAAAAACAGCGAGAGCGAGGTTGAAATGGCAAGGACGAAATGGCTAAAAATCAGAGTTTCTGATCAAGAAATTGCCGACATTAAGAAGCGGACAGGCGCACATGATATGTCTAACTACGTCCGCAAATTGGTACTCGATCAACCGATAGCCCCGCTCGAACCCAAGCACAAAAAAATCGTACACAGTGCCGACCCAGAATTGGTGCGAGCCATTAATCGCATTGGCATCAATATTAACCAAATAGCCAAGCAGACCAACACAGGGCAAGAAGTCGGTAACGCCGTATTGATCGCCTTACTTGATTTGCAGACCACGCTAGACAAAGCACTAGCATCGAGCGTGCCCGATGATCGTTAAATTCTTCACTCATGGCACTGGTGGCAGTAAAGGGGTGTTTGATTATTTGCTTAACGACAAAGAGCAGCCAGACGGCAAACGCCTTGGTGCTGAAGTATTGAGAGGCGACATAGAAAACCAAGCCTTGCTCATTGATAGCCTCGACTTTAAGCAAAAATATACCAGTGGTTGCTTATCGTTCACCGAGACAGCGGATGAAGTCACAGCAGAACAAAAAAACGCCTTGATGGACGGCTTTGAGGAAACCCTTCGAGCAGGGCTAGACGTTGATAGAGTTGCCGTTAGCTGGATTGAGCATCGAGACAAAGGCCGATTAGAGCTGAACTTTGTCTTTGCCAATGTTGATTTAGAGCATGGCAGAGCCTTTCAGCCCTATATCCACTACCAAGACAAGCGCAGGGTCAACGCATGGAAAGACATGCAAAACATCGAGCATGGCTTTACCGACCCCAATGATCCAGCCAAAAAGCGATTAATGGCGCAGCGTGACAACTTACCAAGAGACATTAAAGACGCAAGACAAGCCATTACTGACGGTCTAAAGGCATTGGTGGTTGAAGGCGTAATAGCCAGTCGTGACGACGTTATTCAAGCCTTAACGGATGGTGGCTTTGAGATAGCACGAGAGACAGACAAAGCAATCAGTATCAAAAACCCAGATCCCACAGCAAAACGAAATATCAGGCTAACAGGCGGACTATATGAGCGAGGCTTTAAATTTAGCAGAGAAGTTCAAAGCGAAGTCACAGCAGCAAGCGAAAGTTATCGAGGAAGAAGTACAGAACGCTACGACGCAGCTAAACAGCTTTATGACAGCGAAATTGAAAGAAAGCGAGACTATCATCAAGCAAGGCATGGACAGCCTAGACACGAGCAACGAGCAGTTGCTCGCGATGTTAGCAACGCATCAAACCGATATGTCTATAGCCCTCGAAACTTATATGAGCAACGTCCAAGCCCATACCACCAAGCATTTAAACCTGTTCGCAAAAGACATAGAGAAGACGATAGAAGCCTACACACGGCACATAGCGCAACTGATAGAGCAGCGAGAAGACAGGATAGCGAAAGTCATCAAGTCAGAGATGAAAAAATGGGCAATAGTAACCGGTTTGAGCGCACTCACGATATTGGTGTTGGGAATAATAATAGGGGCAATGCTGTTCAACAAGTTCTCGAAGCCGACCTATATCATTCAACAATCACAGCCACAAGCGCAGATGCAGCAGCCCTCAATCAACTACGGGCAGAGGTAAGTCATGGACAAGAGACTACTAGAGCAAGTGCAGCAAGCCCTACAAGCACAGCAGGACACCATCAAACGCCAAGAGCAGATGCTAGACGACCAACAGCAATATATGCAGCAGATGCTCGACCAGAAAGATCAAGATATAGCGGAATTAACAGCCTCATTGAACAAATTGGCACAGACGAAAACGAAAGAGTTGGAACGCTTACCGACGTTGTTCAAGCAGTTGCAAAATACGATGAAAGAGCAAACCAGCGTAGTGAATGGATGGGTGAAGCATCGGAAAGAGCACGTAACAACGCAAGCATTATTGATAAGCGAGTTACTAGCTTTAGGGAACGTACAAATTCAACTCGTAGAGCAGTTGAAGACGTATCAGAGCACGATAACACCGCCCGACTATCTAGAGAGCGATACGACGCAATTAGAGAGCGATACAGTGAAGTTGGAGGAAGGATTGAGCGAATTAGTGAACGCACAGATCAAAATAGAGCAGTCACAAACGAAAATAACCGGATCGCAGACGGCAATAGAAGCAGAGTTGAAGGAATTAAAGACCTTACTGAACAAGTTAGAGGGGTAATAAAAGCCAAAGAGCAAGAACTTGAGCGTGCTAGAGCGCCTACAAGGTCACGATCTCCAGGTATGGGACGATAGCTGAGGTAGAAAGGAATGTCCCAAAAAAATCAGCAGCTTGGTTACTCTAAAAAATATCTGCTAACATTACACAAATGTAAAAACAAAAAAACAGTCAATAGAGATACGTCATGCCTCTGCTCAAAACTTTATTTATAAATAAAATACTACTTTTTTTAGTCGTTTCGATGGTATCTCTGTCAGCAATGGCATTAGATTTTAACGAGACTCAACGTTTGGCCAATCAAGGCGATGTTGAGTCTCAATTTTATATTGGTCGGATGTACAGCCAAGGTGAAGGCGTGCGTCAAGATTATACTAAGGCACGTGAATGGTATGAAAAAGCGGCCAATCAAGGTGATGCTAGTTCTCAAACTAATTTGGGATATATATACCAATATGGCGAAGGCGTGCGTCAAGATTATACTAAGGCACGTGAATGGTATGAAAAAGCGGCCAATCAAGAGATTGGCGAGGCTCAATTTAACCTTGGTCTGATTTACAAAAATGGCAATGGCGTGCGTCAAGATTATGCCAAGGCAGTAGAATGGTATACAAAAGCGGCCAATCAAGGGATTGGCGAGGCTCAAGCTAATCTTGGTGCGATGTACAACAATGGCAATGGCGTGCGTCAAGATTATGCCAAGGCAGTAGAATGGTATACAAAAGCAGCCCACCAAGGTATTGCTGATGCTCAATATAATCTTGGTCTGATGTACGACAAAGGCGAAGGCGTGCGTCAAGATTATGCCAAGGCAGTAGAATGGTATACAAAAGCAGCCCACCAAGGTATTGCTGATGCTCAATATAATCTTGGTCTGATGTACGACAAAGGCGAAGGCGTGCGTCAAGATTATTTAAAGGCAAGACAGTGGTATGAAAAAGCAGCCAATCAAGGGTATGCTCAGGCTCAATTTAACCTTGGGGTTATTTACTACCATGGCAAAGGCGTACGTCAAAACATAGCTACTGCTAAAGAGCTTTTTGGTAAAGCTTGCGACAATGGATTTCAGGAAGGTTGTGACAACTATCGCAAGTTAAATCAAAGATAGTGTCCGAACATAGTGAGAAAGAACTTATTGGAAAGGTAAAGCCGTTTATCAAAAATCACTCCATGTAAGCCAGTTTGCAGCTGGCATAAACCAGAAAAACAACCCGTTGTTCGCACAAAGATAGATTATGACAAATGATATTAGATAGAAGATGTCGGTTTACATGGATTCCATTGATCTATGCCTATTCGCAAAAAAAAGGCAGAGAATAAATTCTCTGCCTTTTTTT
>Ga0208014_1000602_pt1 | contig 13948 bp, 10 predicted proteins | sample 25_taG_FD_184099 | JGI IMG/M metagenome (GOLD analysis project Ga0208014, IMG submission 184099) | Marine viral communities from Cariaco Basin, Caribbean Sea - 25_WHOI_OMZ (SPAdes) (version 2) | ecosystem: Environmental > Aquatic > Marine > Oceanic | place: Caribbean Sea: Cariaco Basin...
TTTGCCGGAAAATATCACCTTAAATTTTTAATTTATTTCGAAGAGTTTTCAGAAATTCATCAAGCCATCGCCAGGGAGAAACAATTGAAAAACTGGCATAAAGAATGGAAATGGAATCTGGTAAAATCAATGAATCCAGACTTAAACGATCTTTTCGAAGACTTGTAGTTGAGTTTCACGTCATGCTGAACTCGTTTCAGCATCTAACATGAAAAGAATTTACGCTCATCCTAGATCCTGAAATAAATTCAGGATGACGTAGCTTCTGTAATCCTAGATTCATTTCAAAGGTCTAAGCTGTTAAGAATTTAGATTGAGCTACGATATATAGGAAACTCTTCAATTCAACGAACAATTCACCTGGGTCATCATTTTCCAGGAGCACATAAATTGTGGTAATTTTTTAGCCGAAGAGAGTTTGCGTTTAAACCTGATCTTAATGAATTTTCCACCTGAACTTTTAAACTGAAAATGCGCCGAATTAAGCAACTGTCCGTTATAGTCTATAATAATTCCGCCGGAATTTCTCCATAGAAAACTACCACTAAAGGCTTTTACCAATTTTGGATATTTAGAAGAACCTGCCATACGCTTAAATTTTAGGAAGCAATAAGATACGGAAAAAGAAACTTTAAAAGGAAAAACCAGTTGAAATTAACGCAAGTCAATATTTTTTCTTAGAAATTCTGTTGCCGGTAATTTGGCGTTGCGCAGTAGATTTAAACCTCGAGATCTCGTTATCCCGTAGTTTTGCGTGCTTGGTTTTTCTTCCCTGCACCCTGGCGCGCCATTTTCTCCAGTTACGCGGGTGCATTTGCTCCTGCATAAATTTTATCACATCTTTTTCGGTCAGCCCAAACTGGTATTCAATAGCTTCAAAAGGCGTGCGGTCTTCCCAGGCCATAGCAATTACGCGGTCCTGCTGCCGCTCATCTAATTCAAACTTTTCAGCGATGCTCATTTTTTTTAGCCGAAATTTAAGAAAATAGGAGCTTTTGTTGGGTTGAACATTGGTGAAGGTTTTTGTAAAAAAAAGGTGGTTTTATGCGAATGAATAGGAGAAAGATTATAACGATTATTTGGGCGTTCCCCTATCGGGTCGGGCTTTACGTTGCAATCTTTTTGCTCGTACCTCGCAAAAAGGATTTGCACTGCAATCCCTAACGCAGAAAAAATATACTAGACTGGACAGGGTGAAAATTTTTGTAAAATTACTTCAGGACATTATTGCATTTTTTAAATGCCTTGTATAATGTTTTGATAAGTTTTAAGGAATTAAACCGGATACAAATTATAATCTTAATATTTTTGCTCATTAACTTTTTTACTATGACATTTTCGGGACACGATACTTTCCATTGTAGGCTATTCTGGCTAAAAAAGGGATACGATTATATCTCTACTGGAGAACAGTTTAAAGTAGATTCAGGAGTAGAGTTAGGCGTAGGTAGAAACATGGTTAATTCTATAAGTTTCTGGCTCAAGGCTTTTGGAATAATAACGGAAGAAAAAAATATAAACCCTCTTTTTGAAAACCTCTTAGGAGAAGGTGGGTGGGATCCTTTCTTGGAAAATGAAGCTACTCTTTATCTTTTACATTATCATTTATGTGCGGAAAATCATTCTAGTACCTACAATATAATTTTCAGAGAATTGAGAAAAGTGAAACCGGAATTCACTCGCGATCACTTTGTAAACTTAATATTAGATAAAGATCCAAAACAAAATAAAAAACTTTTAGAAAAGGACTTTTCAGTTTTTACCAGAAATTATTCTGTTTCAAAATCAGACAAAATTAAAGAAGAAGGTTACAGTGGGATTTTGAGTGAATTATCACTTCTTGACGAATTCGGTAAAAATCAAAAAGGAGAATCTTTATATCGTTTAAAGAACAAGAACCAGGAGGAAATACCTAATGAAATAATCCTATACTGCATCCTTAGTAATCCTAATTATGAAACCTCAATTAGTTTTAATGATCTTTACACTGATGAGAAAGGCATTGGTAATATTTTCTGTTTTGATCAAGACAAACTAGAGACAAAAATAATTGAGTTAGCGAGTGAGTATGAATTCATGACCTATAGTAGTGAAGCAGGCATTAAAGAAATTCAATTTAAGACTAAACCGAATAGCTTAGAAATACTAACTGCATTTTATGAAAACTAGTTTTTCTCCATCTGTAAATATAATTCGTGATGACCAAGTGAAATTGGAATATCATGTAACTCCCAATGGTGAAAAAACTGTTGAGGGTATATTCTCAAATTTTGAGAAGGGAATTCATTCTTTTAACCTCATAGGATCTTTCGGAACGGGAAAATCTGCATTTCTATGGGCTTTAGAAAAGTCTTTAACTAAAGAGAATGAGTTTTTCAAAACACCATACAATGGTAATGTCAAGTTTATAAAATTAATTGGGGAATACAGGTCTTTAAAGTCTGTATTAAATGAAGAATTCAATATAAATGAGGATCTATCTAGTAATCAAAAATTATTTGATTCCATCTTCAAAAAATATGCTGAAGTAAAAGACTCAAATGGATTATTAGTAATCGCTATCGATGAATTCGGGAAATTTTTAGAATATGCATCAAGAAATAATCCTGAAGACGAGATTTACTTTTTTCAAAAATTAGCGGAATTTATCAACGCTCCTGATCGTAATATTCTTCTTCTCACATCTATACATCAAAACTTTGAGTCGTATGGTTTTAAACTAGATAAAACCGGTAAAGAGGAATGGAGAAAAGTTAAAGGAAGATTTAAGGATTTAACCTTCAACGAACCGGTAGAACAACTACTTTTTTTAGCTTCTAAATCTTTAGAAAATAATGGCGGGCAATTTAACCCTGAGGTAGAAATTGGTTTAATCTCGAAATTCCAACTTTTTAAAGTGAATGAAAAGTTTTTAGGGAAAATCTCTACCGACTTAGGCCCACTAGTACCCATTAGTGCTTATACCCTTGCAACGGCACTACAAGCTTATGGCCAAAATGAGAGGTCTTTGTTTACATTTCTTCAGTCGGTAAAATTTTCGGAATTGCATGTTTCTAATACATCGTTCAAACTTTATGATGTATATGATTATCTGTTCGAAGAATTCTATAGTTTTTTAATTGATAAATCCAATCCGGATTATTCTAATTGGTTTGCTATAAAAAATGCTATTGAAAGAGCAGAGACGTTACCGGATATTAATATTGGTATAGCTGAAAGGCTTTTGAAATCCTTAGGATTATTAACTATTTTTTCAAGAAAAGGTTCAAAGTTAGATCACGAATTTTTCCAAAACTACTTAAGTACTTATGAGGCTTCTGAAGTTAATGCGGTAATAAAAACTCTTTTAAAAAACAAGATTATAAGACTAAGCCAATTTGATTTCTCTTTTAAATTTACTGAGGGAACAGATTTGGATATTGAGGGAGCTATAAAAGCTGCGGAAAATAAAATTGATTACTCAGTAGATATTTTATCCACACTGAATTCTCATTTTGACTTTCCGGTTATTACTGCAAAGTCGGCTACTTACCAGCGAGGCACGCCTAGGCTTTTTCAATTTGAACTTACAAATTCAGCTATAGATAAAACACCGGAAGATGTAATTGACGGTTACATTAATTTAATTTTCACTGAAAAGGAAATTAATGAAGAAGAGCTTCTAACATTTTCTGAAAACAAGCCAATTTTATATGGACATTTTTTAAATACTGCCGGAATTTTTGAAAACCTTTTAGAAATTGAAAAAACCAATAGGGTTTTAAAAGATATGCAAGATGAAAATGATCGAGTTGCAATTAAGGAATTAAAGTCGATAATTAGTCATAGAGAAAGTCTTTTAAATCACTTTGTAATGGATAGTCTATATTCAGATAAAGTGGGATGGTTTGCAAATGGACAAAAACTCAGAATTTTTGATAAGAAAAGTTTTAATCAAGAGCTATCGAATATTTCCAATTTTATATATGATCAAACTCCAGTAATTCAAAATGAACTTATAAATAGACACAAAGTTTCTGGCTCTATTTCAAGTGCTAGGAAAAACCTTTGGAGCGCTCTTGTCAATAATTATGACCAAAAAGATTTAGGGTTTGAAGATTCTAAATGGCCTGCAGAAAAAACCATTTATTATAGCCTTTTTAAAAAGACCGGTATACATAGACAGGAAGATGGGAAATATAATCTATATGCTCCTAATACCGAAGATTTTCAACATTTATGGGAGGCTAGCAATAACTTTTTAAACGAAGCTAGAGAAACCAGAAAAAGTCTAGTATCATTCATCGAACTATTAGGCAAAGCCCCTTTTAAATTAAAACAGGGTGTTATTGAGTTTTGGATACCAACTTTCCTATTTATTAATAGAGGCAATTTTGCATTATATGGGGATAAAGGTTTTGTCCCCTACATAGATGAGAATATTCTCTATATGATGACTAGAAACCCGAAAGAGTTTTACGTCAAGAGTTTTGAATTAAACAACTTAAGACTCAATTTATTTAATAAATATCGAGATTTTTTACAGCAAGAAAACAAGGATAATATTGATACTGATTCCTTTATTGAAAGTATAAGACCTCTTCTTATTTTTTATAGAGACTTGACAGATTATTCTCAGAAAACTAATACCATCTCTTCTGAAGCTGTAAGATTACGAGAAGCTATTAGCAAAGCAAAGGACCCTGAAAAAACTTTCTTTGAAGATTTCCCTGAAGCTCTCGGGTATAACTTAAAAGACTTAGCTTCTAATAATAAATTATTTGAGGATTACGTTATTGATTTTCAAAATAAAATACAGGAAATAAAAAGTTCGTTCGATGAACTTTTAAATCGGTTTGAACTTTTTATATGTAATGAAATAATTGGTGAAAATATTAAGTTTCCGGAATACAAGGATGTACTTCAAAAACGTTTTGAAACCGTAAAAGAACACGAAGCGCTCACAAAACATAAAATATTTCTTCTAAGACTTAATTCTACTTTAGAAGATCGAGATAGCTTTTTGATGTCTCTTGGTCAGGCCTTAATAGGTAAATCTTTAAGTCAAATTAAAGACAGTGACGAAAGACTTTTAAAAGATAAAATGTTAGCTATTACTAAAGAACTTGATAATCTTGTAGATTTAAGTAAAGTAGAAGTTGATGAAAATGAAATGTTAGTTAAGCTTCAATTAACAACAAAGAAGGATGGTGGAAAAGAAGAAATAATTCGAGTGCCTAAAAACCAGGCTATTGAAATGGAAAAGTTAATTTCGAAGCTTTCCAATGAACTTAAGTCCTACAAAAACCTTAAATTGCCTGTATTAGTTTCACTTCTACAAAGAGAACTAGACAATAATGAATAGACCGAGACATGTTTTAGGAATATCTGGTGGAAAAGATAGTGCAGCTTTAGCTATCTATTTGAATGAGAAATATCCAACTTTAAATTTTGAATACTATTTCTGTGATACTGGAAAAGAATTAGATGAAACTTATCTGTTAATAGAAAGGTTAGAAAATCTTTTAGGAAAGAAGGTATTGAAATTGGAAAATGAAGAATTGAAAAGTTCTAACGATGACCCCTTCGACTACTATTATAAATCCTTTAGGGGCTATCTTCCTTCACCACAGGCTCGCTGGTGCACTTCAATGATGAAACTTAAGCCCTTCGAAAAATTTGTGGGGAAGGATCCAACTATTTCATATGTAGGAATTAGGGGAGATGAGGAAAGGGAAGGTTATATTTCTCGAGAATCTAATATTCAATCAATTTTTCCCTTTAGAAGAAATATTTGGAGTAATGATGTACTTACAAAATTCTTCAATCCGGAAAATGAAAAAGCAGTTGCCGATTTTTTCAAAAGCTTTTATAGCGGTAAACGTTATGATAGGCAAATGGATATATTGGCTGAACCTATAGATTTTAATAGAAACAATAAAACTGCAACCGAGAAAGCTCTGAAACAGAAATTAAATCGTTCTCTAGATATTGGTATTCCAGAATTTAATAGAACAATTTTTGAGTTTTTAAAAACAACAGATTATCCTCTTGCTACTGAAATTGATTTTGAACTACTAGATAATGAAGACGTTCTGGTAAGAGATGATATTTTTAGAATTCTTAAAGATTCTGGGGTTGGAGTTCCAGAATACTATAAAAAAATAGAATTTGAAGTTGACGGTGAAAAAGGTGAATACGCTCGTAGCCGCTCAGGGTGTTTCTTTTGTTTCTTCCAACAGAAGATAGAATGGATTTGGCTATATGAACAACATCCTAATCTTTTCAAAGAAGCAATGAAGTACGAAAATGAAGATGAGCTTTTTACTTGGGTTCCTAATGAATCTTTAGCTGAGCTTATTAAATCCGATAGAGTTAAACAAATTAAGAAAGGGCATATAGAACGCTCTAACAGAGAAAAATCTAAGTCCTCTCCTTACCTACTCGACATTTTAGAAGGTACAGAAAGAGATGGATGTAACACATGCTTTTTATAAATGGATTATTCCTTCGAAGAAATCACAATTGAAAAACTAGTAAACTGGCTGAAACATGATAAGATTGATTTAAATCCTTCTTATCAGAGAAACTTTATTTGGTCTACCAATGACCAAAATGAACTGATTGATACAATCCTTAAAGGATTTCCATTACCCAATTTTTTTCTTTACCAGAAACCAAATGGGAGTTATGAAATGGTGGATGGTCAACAAAGGACAACAACTATTTATAGTTTTTTAAAAGGTGATATAACTTCTAGTAAGAATAGTGGCAAAAAGAAATTTCAGGATGTAAATTCTAAATTTTTAAACTATAAACTTCCAATTATATTCATAAGAAATGTTCAAGACAGAGAATTATTGAACGAATTTTATGTGTTAATTAATAAAAAAGGTAAACAGCTTAATACGCCTGAAGTTAATAAGTCTGAGCATCATGATAAGAACTTTCTAAGACTAGCAAATGAGGTTCTGATATATCAAAAGTTCATTGACCTAGATCTTTTCACCGATTTCGCTAGTAAAAGAATGAATGATCGGGCATTTGTGGAAGAATTGCTAGGTTACTTAAAAATGGGAATTAAAGAAAAAAAGAATCCTGTAAATACTTTGTATGAAGAAGATATTAGTGACAAAGAATATGAAAATTTAAAAGAAGAATTTCATCAGGTTATTGACATTATTCATGATTTTAATGAGCTAACTCCAATCAATAAAACAAGGTATAAGCAAAAAAATGATTTTTTCACACTCTTTACCTTTATAAATGAAAATAAAGGAGAGAATAAGGATGTTTTATTATATCAATATAGAATTCTTTTGCTGATTGATGGGAAAGATCAAGATGGAAGACAATTTATCAGGCCTACTAACGAAGATTGTCCTCCGTTTAGAGAATATGCAAACAATTGTGTGTCTCAATCAAATTCAAAAAATGCTCGATTAAATAGATTGAGCTTTTTCAATTCAATTTTGAAAAACAGGGATATTGAAAAGAATGAAGATTATCAATCCATTATGGGATATTTCGTGGATATTTTTGGAGAATCTAAAATAGAGTTAATAAAAAAAGGAGATTATGAGTTAATAGATTTAAAATTGATTGAGAATGCCTGATTTTACATTTCCTAAAAATAAAACTCTTGTGGGGAATAGTATTAGGACATTTGAGTTTGTAAAATATAAGTTTAGACATGACCCAATTGATCCTTTAAATCCAAAAGATAATCAAATAAATATAGACGGAACGGATTACTATTTTACATATTTAGATGCATCGGGTAGAAATAAGGGAGGCAATTCTATTATTCTTAAATTGTATGCAAGCCAAGGAATTAAATTGTCGAACTTACAATATGATGAGCCTGATCGAATTCTTAAAATATTAAAATACAAAAAAGCAAAAAAGACATTTTTAAGAAAAAAAACAGAAAAAAGATTTGCTAAAGAAATTGCTGCATTAATAAAATGTAAGAAAAAGAAGTTTCAAAATGTAATTTCAATTTTTGAAAGTGGTACATGTAAAATATATAATTCAAAAGATCGGATTTATGATGAACATCTATACTATACAATGGAATATGCAAATTCCGATTTAAAAGATTATGTAGAGGACAATATTGATTTAAGCTTTAAGAAGAAAATTAATTTATGTCTAAGTTTATCTCAGGGTATTGATCAATTAAAATCGTTAGGTTACTATCATCGTGATATTAAACCTGATAATATCTTTATCGTGGGTGAAACCTGGAAAATTGGGGATCTAGGCCTTTTGGCCGAAAGAGATGAAGAAGAGGGAATAGATCAGGAAAATGACTTTATAGGTCCTAGAGGATGGATATCGCCAGAAGCGATGAATAAATTTTTATGTGAGGGTAATGATTTCAAATATAAACATGATTGCAAAATTGATCACCAATCAGACATTTATCAATTAGGTAAGGTTTTTTGGTATATCCTTCAAAACAATGCGCCTGTTGGGGTATTCAAACAACAAGATTGTAACATTAAAAATAATAATCTATATACAATTGTCCGAACAATGTTAAATTACTCCAAGAAAAGAAGATATAATGATATTGCGGAAGTAATTAGTTTATTGAAACCTATAGAAAATAAATTACAATTAGTAAGTTAATGCTAATCTCCAATCCCCTGCATCATTTCTTCCATTCCTCCGAAGTTTAAAATAAAGGTGGAATAGTAATGATCAAAGAGATCTTTTAAATAAGTTCCTAGATCAACATCCTCCAATTCGTCCTTGCCTTCTGGTTTTTGAGAAATTTGGTAGCCTCTATTTTTCGTTATGGTATACAAGAATAAAGCATGAAAGTAGACTGAGGTATAGTATTTTCTATTAGCTAATTCTAATTGTTCTTGGTTTGGATTTTTATATTTTGACTTAAAGTTCATTAAGACGGTACTGTCCATATTCACAAAGATGCGTTTTAATGCATCTCCTTCTGCATCTGGTACCATAACCGTCGCATAATCTAAATCCAATCCCGTCGCTTCCTCTACATCATTCCATGAAACTGCATCTTTATGTTCTTCAACATTCTCTTCATAAGCGAAAAGTAATTGGGGAAGTCCTAGATTTTCGGTATCATCATCTTCTTTTGGGACTTTTACTTTTGGGACTTCTTTATCGGTTATCATTACCCAGAACATCTCATTGAATTCTTTTCCGGGAGCAGTCAGGTCAACTTGCATTTGTACCGCATCTCCTACTTTTAAACTTTCCTTCGGGTTCAATGCTATTTTAATAGTTCCCTTGTTGGGACTACTCTTTACAACATTGAAAAGTTCAGAAGGTTCTTTGGGAGTTCCTGGCTTTGTTCCTCCTTCTGTATCATTACTTTTTATGTCCAATATGGATATTTTTAATTCTCCTGGCTCGTCTGTTCTGTCAAAATATTCGTTTTCTACATCCGTAGAGAACTTAATAGATTTTTCTCCATCTAAAGGTATTTTTGCGACAACATCAGATCCATTTTTTCCACTAACCTTAAACATCGATGGAAAACGTTCCGGTTTAAATGGTATTTCCTGAGTTTCTTTTTTTGTAGGTTTTTTACCGTTGTGCTTTTTCTTTTTTTGATCTTTTAAATCCAATTTGAAAGTTTTACCCAATAGCTTCATTAAATCAGAATCTAAAGGCATGTTCTTCGTAAAGTTCTTAAGAAGGTCGCTAGTGTTTGAAGAAGTATCAATATCAACAGCTTGTTTTCTACGCTTTTCAATTTCAGATAATCGGCTATCTTTTTTGCTCAATTGGGTGGCTAAATAAGATCTTAAAAACTGTGTTTCTTCACCATCTTTTAAACGATCTCTAGAAGCCATAAAAAGTTCTTTTCTGAACTCATACTTGAAATCTGTGCAATCAACATGAATAAGTAAATGGCTTTTAAGCAAATTGAGTTTTAAAGATCGTGTTATAAATTCTGAAGAATAATGCCCGTGTACCTGTCCGTTTAAAGAAAATAATACAGACATAGAGTTTTTGAAATAGCGTTTTTGGATTGTTTCTTTTGTTTTCTTTAGATCAAAATCTCTAACCTTAGTTTTAAAAACAAAGCAAGAGACTTTCATTTTTCCAAAGCGGTCATCCTCGAATTCCTCCGAGAATCGTTCTTCTAAATATTCATTTTCCTCATTGGATAATCTCCTTTTTAAGCCATATAAATCATTAACTAAAACCTTATTATTAGGATATCTTTCGGCAGTATCCTTTGTTAAAATGGGTAGAGCAGGATTAAATAGGTACTCGTTTATACTTTGATTTAGATCTTGAGCAAAACCAGAGTAACCTTTTGGGAACTGATAAGAATACATTTTAATGATAGAACCGGTAGTGAATTTTCTATTTTCTAGACAAAGATCTAATTTGTCAATCGGAAAAGATGGAATTTTACCTTCAACTAAAAGATATTCATACCAAGTTTCTTTTGCATGATCTGACTCTCTTTTCGGATGTTCTCTGATTAAAGTAAAACCAAAATCTCCTGAATTATCGTGTTTTTTAGATGCTATTAATTGAAATCGTTTTTTTCCGCAAAATACGATCGATCCACTACCACCCATATTATATTTCCCTTGAACAAATTGAATATCATTCTTGTTACCTTTTACTAATGATAAAAATGTTCTTTCAAAATCTTCGGGATGTTGGCCTTCCCCGCGATCATAAACAATTACAGAGGTTCCGAAGTTTGCTCTTTTATTGCGAGGTCCCTTCCCATCAGCAATTATTTGGATTTCTTCAGCCTGTGCTCTTTTTTGAGAATTTAAATCCCAATTGTTGTTTGGGTAAAATCTTGTTAGAGCTTCATTCATCGATTGGGGTGCTTCCTTAGCTTTCGGATCAATTCCAGATTCATAGCATTTTCTAGTAAGAAGGGCATCAATAGAATTGGTTACTTTCTCAATTAATGCAGCAATAGGATTCGATTGTTGATTTTTTACAATTCCATAATTACTTGGATTATTGTCTAATGGATTCCAGTTGTTAGCATCAAAGATTTGCGGATAATCTTCCATCACAGCCAATACATCTTCTTCATCCTTGGCATTAAATAATTTGAAAAATAATTCTCGATTTGTTAGAGAGTCGTCGCTATCAGAAAAAAGATTCATACTATGTTTATAATTAAAAAATTCTGGGATTTATTTTTATGCTTTTAAATTGTTCAGCTTAGATAATTTTTTATTTCAAGGATGTGGAAACCATTTCCAAAATCAACAAACTCTCCTTTCTTTTTTCCTAATAACTCTTGAGCCATCTTACTATCTTCACTAATCTTTTGAGAATTGGGGGCGTCTACTCCTATACTGAACCATTTGGATTCTTGCTCTCTTACTTCCAATTTCACTAATGTTCCTTTTTCCACATAAGGGGTTTGATTTTCAAAATCAATCTTCTTTAATCTAAAGCGACAAATTTTAAAACCACTTTTACCAATTTCTTCCCAGTTATCTTCAACCCTGAAAAGTCCACAATATTTATAGCCAGATTTTGGTGAAAACGGAGAATTGTGTTTGAAACCTCGAATAACTCTTACAGGTAAATTCCTTTTTTTGCTAACCACCAATCCTTTGTTACCATAGGAATCCCAGGATTGGTGTTCAATTTGTTTCTTGGTTTGAGGATCATTGCCACCGTGCCCGGTATAAACGATTTCGTCACCAAAGTCTTGATCATCTTCATAACCTCCAGATAAAACTATCGCAGCAACTCCTTCGTTCCCATTGCCATCAATCCCGTGCACGGTGTATCTATGAAGTTTAGCTTCGATAAGAGCTGCCCTGCTCGGATAGCAAGTCTCCTCTTTAATATTAAAAGGGTTGCCAAAAAGTATGTTACTCATTAAGGTGGGGAGTTAGGTTGTCTAAACAGTTCCCAATTTAACATTTAATTCAGAAACCAAAATAAGGTTTTCCGTAAAGCGGTAAAATTTTATCAACCGCTATAATTCATAACTATTCTTCCATAAAAAACTAATAAAAGTCGGCTTTCCTGTTTTCTATGCTTTCACTTATATTTGATTTAAAAACCACCGATTATGAAAATTGTTGTTTCTCCGGCCAAAAGCCTGGATTACGAATCTAAATTACCTACCACTCGCGGCACCCAGCCCGCTTTTTTGGAAACTACTGCCAAGCTTAATCGCAAGATGGCGAGAATGACCAAAAATGAGATTTCTGAATTGATGAGCATAAGCGATAAGCTTGCCGATCTTAATTATACCCGCTACCAGGACTTCGAGGAAGAACACAACAAAAAGAATTCCCGCCCCGCGATGTATGCTTTTGCCGGCGATGTTTACACAGGCCTGGATGCCTATACCATCCCCACCGAAAAACTGGATCGCCTGCAGGTTAGCTTGCGCATCCTATCCGGACTTTACGGCGTGCTAAAACCGCTGGATCTAATGCAGCCTTATCGTTTAGAGATGGGAACTTCGGTAGGTATAGAACGCAAGGATAATCTATATGAAGTTTGGCAGCCAAAAGTCACCGAACTCCTAAATGAGGAAATGGAAGATGGCGAACTTTTTATCAATCTGGCCAGCAACGAATATTTTAAAGCTATAGATACCAAAAAACTGAAAGCTGAGGTGATCTCACCGGTGTTTAAAGATTTTAAAAATGGAAAATTAAAGATCATCAGTTTTTACGCTAAAAAAGCACGTGGCGCTATGGTGCGTTATATTATAGACAAAGACGTAAATACCCTGGAAGATCTCAAAGGTTTTGATTATATGGATTACCATTTCAGTGAAGAACATACTGAGAAGAAAAACGAACCGGTTTTTATTCGGTAGTTTTTTTCAGTTCTCGGTTGTGGGTTCTCAGTTTTCAGTGAATATTTGCCAGTGTCATCGCGAGCGAGGAACTAGCGCGGCGATCTTTGGTTTTAGTTCTACTGTCACTTCGAGTTTCCGACGCTAGTCGGAAGTATCGAGAAGTGCTTTGTGGTTGGAACGTCAAACCGTTCTCGATACGCCGTTATTCTCGCTTTCGCTCAAATACCGCCACTCGAACTGACACGCTAGTATCGATAACGAAGCCATTACTGAAACCAGTTTCACTGTCACTTCGAGTTTCCGATGTGAGTCGGAAGTATCGAGAAGTGCTTTGTGGTTGGAACGTCAAACTGTTCTCAATACGTCGTTATTTTCGCTTTCGCTCAAATACTGCCACTCGAACTGACGCGCTAGTAATGATAACGAAGCCATTACTGAAACCAGTTTCACTGTCACTTCGAGTTTTCGACATGAGTCGGAAGTATAGAGAAGTGCTTTTTGGTTGAAACGTCAAACCGTTCTCGATACACCGTTATTCTCGCTTTCAGCTCAAATACCGCCACTCGAACTGACGCGCTAGTATCGATAACGAAGCCATTACTGAAACCAGTTTCACTGTCACTTCGAGTTTCCCGCGTTAGTCGGAAGTATCGAGAAGTGCTTTGTGGTTCGAATTTCAAACCTTTCTGATACGCCGTTATTCTCGCTTTCGCTCAAATACCGCCACTCGAACTGACGCGCTAGTATCGATAACGAAGCCATTACTGAGACCAGTTTCACTGTCACTTCGAGTTTCCGACGCTAGTCGCAAGTATCGAGAAGTGCTTTGTGGTTCGAATTTCAAACCTTTCTCGATACGTCGTTATTCTCGCTTTCGCTCAAATACCGCCACTCGAACTGACACGCTAGTATCGATAACGAAGCCATTACTGAAACCAGTTTCACTGTCACTTCGAGTTTTCGACATGAGTCGGAAGTATAGAGAAGTGCTTTTTGGTTGAAACGTCAAACCGTTCTCGATACGCCGTTATTCTCGCTTTCGCTCAAATACCGCCACTCGCACTGACGCGCCAGTATCGATAACGAAGCCATTACTGAAACCAGTTTCACTGTCACTTCGAGTTTTCGACGTGAGTCGGAAGTATCGAGAAGTGCTTTGTGGTT
>Ga0208014_1000603_pt1 | contig 13938 bp, 10 predicted proteins | sample 25_taG_FD_184099 | JGI IMG/M metagenome (GOLD analysis project Ga0208014, IMG submission 184099) | Marine viral communities from Cariaco Basin, Caribbean Sea - 25_WHOI_OMZ (SPAdes) (version 2) | ecosystem: Environmental > Aquatic > Marine > Oceanic | place: Caribbean Sea: Cariaco Basin...
ACACCGGATTTTACGACAATCCTCTATTCTCATTTTTTTATTTTTGCTGAACAATTTTTGCTATGCATCGCTATTTTAAAATCTACAAACCTTACGGCTATCTTAGTCAGTTTATCACCAACGAAAAACCCAGAAAGAAGAAAAAATTATTGGGAGAGCTTGGTAATTTTCCTGAAGAAACCATGGCCGTGGGCAGGTTGGATCAGGACTCTGAAGGACTTTTACTTTTAACTACCAATGGAAAAGAAAGTGCCAGAATTACCGGAAGCAGTGTAGAAAAAGAGTATTACGTTCAGGTAGATGGGGAGATTACTGAAGAAGCTATCGCATTATTAAAAAACGGAGTAGAAATTAGCATTAATGGTACAAAATATAGAAGCCTGCCCTGTAAAGCTTTTAAACTATACACCAGACCTGTTTTTCCAGAACGAGCCAAAAAAATTAGGGACGAACGTCATGGTCCGACCAGCTGGATTTCCATTACACTTACTGAAGGCAAATTCCGCCAGGTAAAGAAAATGACTGCTGTAGTAGGTTTTCCTACATTGCGTTTAGTTCGTGTTCGCATAGGTAATGAAAAATTAGAGCATATGAATAGCGGCGAGGTAATTGAGCTTGAAAAATTTGATGCCTAACATCACCAATATTGCAAATTGTTTTTAGAAACTATTTTCCATATCGAAGAAAAAAACAGAAATAATCAAGATTTTGATTATCATAAATAGCTGAAATAAGGCTACTGATTTATCGCTTTAATCACCTATTACCTGATTTCTAAAATTACACTTTTTTATCTAAAAATTGCTATTTGCGAATAATCCTTATTACCTTTCCTTATTATAGTGATAATTGATCTATGTCGACAAAGGATTAATTAAACTCATCAATAGTATTTCTCAATATTTGTCGTATCTATATTATATATCCACCTAATTCTTTATAGCGTTTAAGAAATTTCTTAAAATAGGATTTCACAGCAGGGCTAGCATTTTTATGAATATGATCTAAAATTATTTCTTCTGATTTCCCGTCTTTTTCTACGTAGATGTAGTAATCAACATCTGCCCACGATTGCACTAAGTCTTCCTGAGTAAAACCTTCTTCCAATAGTTTATAAGGTATTTCCGATAGATCAGCGGTATTATTGAAAATTTCCGAATCTAATTTTTCACTAAATGTCGTACTTGACCATTCTCCGTATTCATCGGCTTCACTATCCGAATCTTTATATACCCCATTTTTATTTATCATATATAGATCAGTCTCCTCCGCACATTCCATATATTCCTCCAAATATAACTTTGTCACTTTTTTGAGTTTCTGGGTTTACAGGGTCATCATTGGTTGAACAAGATAAAATGGATAAAACGGAAAGAAGAGAAAATAGATAATTTTTCATTGTAGTTGTTTCTTTATAGATGCGCAATTCTAAAAATGGTTGTTTCCCAAATAAACTAATTGCAGGTCACCTCTATTATCGGGTAAATTTTGCTTTCAATAAAGCTTAATCTTCCATTTCTGCTACTGCTCCCCCGCTATAACTTCTGGAATCTGCCGCACCATAACGCATGCCGGTTTCAGGATCAATATAAATTCCCATAGCCCTTCCCTGACTGCTTCTTGTATTTATTTCGTGTCCCATTTCCTGGTAAATTCTTTTGGTATCTGGTGAAAATCCCCATTCTTCAAAATACGTGATATCGGGTAACCATTGATGATGAATTCTTGGGGATTCTATCGCTTTAGCAATATCGAGATGATAATCGATGGTATTAAGAATAACCTGAAGTACGGTATTGATAATCGTTCTACCACCGGGGCTCCCAATAGCTAAAACTGTTTTCCCGTCTTTTGCGACGATCACCGGACTCATACTGGAAAGCATTCTTTTTTCCGGAGCGATTAAATTAGGGGCTGTACCTATTAAACCTCGTGAATTCGTGTAACCCGGAATTGGATTAAAATCTCCCATTTCGTTATTCAGTAAAAATCCGGCTCCTTCTACCACATATTTAGAACCGTAACTCTGCTCTAACGTATAAGTAAGCGAAACCGCATTGCCTTCTTTATCTACAACAGATAAATGTGTGGTTTCTTTACTCTCGTATTTTAAATGCCCTTTATTAAAATTAGCCGAATCACTCTCTGAAGCTGCATCCATCAAAATCGATTTTCGAAGTTTTTCAGCATAATTTTTCGAAGTCAGTTCTTCCAAAGGCATATTAGGATTAAAGTTGGTGTCTCCTAAATACATGGCGCGATCTGCAAAAGCGCGGCGCATCGCTTCAGTAATTAAATGTAAAGAAGTAGCCGAATTTTGTCCAAATTCAGCCATATCATAGCCTTCTAGGATATTCAGCATTTCTACTACCGCAACTCCGCCAGAACTTGGTGGAGGCATTCCTATAATATCATAACCACGGTAAGTGCCTTTGATGGGCTTCATTTCTTCAGCTTCATACCTAGCAAGATCTTCTTCAGTAATAATTCCGCCATTCTTTGCCATAAAATCGGCCAACAATTCGGCTGTTTTGCCTTTATAAAAACCATCTGGCCCATGCTTTTGAATTCTTTTTAAGGTCTTATATAAATCCTTCTGAACCAGAATTTCACCATTCTTATAAAGACTACCGTCCTCTTTTAAAAATATCTCTGCAGTACTTGCGTAATCATCTTTGTGTTCCTTAACCCACTTAAAAAACCACTGCATATCTTCACTTACCGGATATCCCTTTTTTGCTAATTTCAATGCAGGTTTTAAAAGATCTTTCCAATCTAATTTTCCAAATTTTTGATGTGCTTTATAAAGTCCAGCAACCGTTCCCGGAACGCCAACCGCTAACAATCCGTCATGATTGGAATTGTCTTTTACTTTGCCATCTTCCCCAAGATACATGGTTTCTGTAGCTGCTAAAGGTGCTTTTTCCCTAAAATTGAAAGTAGTTTCTGTACCGTCTTCACCACGATACACCAAAAATCCACCACCACCAATATTTCCGGCAGAAGGTAAAGTTACCGCAAGTGCAAACGCGGTTGCAATGGAAGCATCAACGGCATTACCGCCATCACTAAGAATCTGCGCTCCCGCCTGGGAAGCGAGTTTATGACTACTGGTAACGATCCCTTTTTCTGAAGAAACAGGAATACGACCGCTTTGCGCGAAAGTTGAAAATAATGGCGCAAAACATACAATAATAAGAAATAGTGGGGTATAGATTTTTTTCATAGGTTTAGGAATATAATCGAAAACCTAAACCTAGTCAAATTGTATATTATTTGAAAGAAATTATTCTATTTAAGCTGAAAATTGTGGCTGATACTCAAAGATCTTTCCAAAAAATCTAAAGGTTTCCTGAGCTTTAAGTGTTGCTTTCTGAATTTCTTCTTCTGAAAACTCCCTGGCATTCACTCTTTTCATAAACTCTTTCCAGCCTTGCACATTTTTACGATCTCCGTTAAAAAAATGATGTGTAGAAATTGAAGCTAATTTTGTACAATTTTGAAGTTCTTTCGCGATAAGCATTCCGCCCATTGCAGAACCTTCTAAAACATACGCAGCTCCCAGAGCTTCAATCTTATCCTTACAATGAAATTGATTCTCGAACTGTACTAAAGGTGAAGAAAAATCGATATTTAACATCTTAAGATCTTCAGCTAGTCTTTCACTTTTATCTATAGAAAATTCAGGCTCAAATTGCTTAATTTCGTCTTCAACTATTTTATAAGCTAAATAGTTTTGAAGCAATAGCAATTTATATTCTTCAAGAGTAATACTGTGATCCATGATCAAACCTGCAGTATTATCCTTTTCGATTTCTTTGTGTAATGTGGCTGTTTGTTCTCTAAGCGTCTGCAGCATTGTCTTTCTCGAGTGTTATGCTTTCTATATTCGCACGAATTTTATTAAGACTTATTCGTTGCTCTTCATTTTCAGCATTAATATCGTCTAGATATTGATAGATTTGATTTACAGCAATCTTATTTCGACGTATTTTTTCACGAAGTTCTTCTTTCTCAAGCATATTGAACACCACTTTTTTAAGTAATGGCATCAATTTTTCACCAAGAGTATTCATATGCTTTTTCAGAATAAATCCGGAGGCTCCAGATAGAATGGTATTCGCAGCAAGCTCGTCATCATCTATTGTCCCGGTAACGAATATAAATGGCAAGTTATCATCAAATTGCTTTACCACTTGAAGAATATCCAGACCGGTACAGGTTGGCAGATTATAATCTGATAACACAACATCTGGCACGAAATTGTGTAATTTATCCTTACAATCTTCTACATTATCTACAATCTTTACTTCAGGATTCTCTACGATTTTCTGAATTTGCATAGTGATAAGATCGGCATCGACGTCATAATCCTCTACCAGCAATATCTTAAGTGCAGTCTTTATCATCTAGTTAGTTTGGTTTGGTGGCCGAAAAATACAAAATAAATTTTTAATTTATCCCTTATTCCTCCATGTCTGGCAGGCTAAAATAGAAAGTGGAACCCTCTCCAGGAGTTGTTTCTACCCATATCTCACCCTTATGCTTATCTACCACTTTTTTAGCGATCGAAAGTCCTATTCCAGAGCCTTTAAAATCTTCTGTGGCCACTCGTGAAAATACTTCAAAAATTTTATCTTTATGTAAAGGATCAAACCCCACGCCATTGTCTTTGATGAAGTAAACTGTTTGGTCGTTTTCGTTTTTAAAACCTATTTCTACTAAAGGTTGCTCTTTTTTTCCGCTATACTTTAAAGCATTACTAATCAGGTTATTTACCAACTGCGAAAGCATCCTACGGTCTCCAACAATTTTTGGTAATTTCTCTGCAACTTTTATAGTTGTTTTTGGATAATTACTTTCTGCATTTTGAGAATCGAGAGCATTTTCTACAATTTGTTTCATCGATAACACCTGCTTAGACAATTGTGTTTGCCCTACTTTAGAGTATGATAAAATATCGTCTATAAGTGTATCCATTTCTGAAGCTGATCTAACAATGGTCTTTACGGCTTTTTGACTGTAATCGTCTAACCTATCCATATAATGATCTTGCAAGATTCTGGCATAACCATCGATACCGCGAAGCGGAGCTCTTAAATCGTGAGACACACTATAACTAAAGGTTTCTAACTCTTTATTAGCATCTAATAACTGGTCGTTTAGACTATCAATTTTATCCTTTTGTTGCTTTACCAAAATATGAACGATGCTTTCTCTTAAACTACCAACAGCTTCAAGATCATAATCCTCCCACGGCTGTGCAACTCCGGCTACTTTCTCTGTCCAGCGCTCAAAAGATTTTCGGGGAGTTAAGTATTCTATCCCATCTTTTACGTAGCCATTTTTTTCTGGATTTCCGCCCCAATTTACCGTTTCCTTAGCCTCTGGCCTAAACCACATGATAAAATTATTATCCTGCTCCCCTATTTGAACACTAAGAATTCCTGATGCGGTATTTTTAAAAGCCAGTGCTTTTGGATATACAGCAGAAATCGATTTTGTTGAAAAATAAACCTCTTTTTTAGCTAAAAATTGGTCGCATAAATGTCTAATTTCAGCTTTTGTTGGTGTTTCTCCTGAAAGATAAATTTCTCCGTCCATCACCAATGCGCCACCACCACATTCTATAAGATCTGTAAACTTTGGATCGAAACGATAAAGCGCATCTTCAATATTTTTAATTGAAGTCATTTGCAGCACCAGCTTTTTCCTAACCTCATCAGACTTTGCTGTATTCTCTAAAAAGGTTTTTGTTGTTTTTAGCGCCAGTTTATTTGAAAAAACCTGTGTTAAAAACAAACAAGATTGTCTTTGATGGTAATTAATAAATTTAGGAGAATAATGATGGCAAGCTACCAGTCCCCACAATTCCCCATTTAGAACAATCGCAGCGGTTAAAGAAGCTCCAACTTTCATATTCTGTAAATACTCAATATGAATAGGAGAAACCGCGCGCAATTCAGAATTCGAAATATCTAAAGGTTCACCTGTTATTGGCGAAATTTCTGGAGTTATGGGAGATGCTTTATAATTCACATCACTAATAATCCTAACACCTTGCTTTAGAAAAATATCTCTTGCAGGTTTAGGAATATCGGTTGCTGGATAATGCAAACCTAACCAGCTGTCTAATTCTGGCTCTTTTACTTCAGCAACAACTTCACCGTTCCACTCTTCATCAAACTTGTAAATCATTATACGATCGTAATCGAATAAATGTTTCACAAGCAAAGCAGCCTGCTGGCACATATCGTTTACAGATTCAGATTCGTCTAATTCAGTTAAAATTTTGGTTAATTGTTCCTGAAAACGAATAGGATCTAATGACTTTCCTGAAGGTTCTACATCTATAATTAAATGATCCCCGGAAATTGAGGGAATGCATAAAAACTTTTGCTCTTCGATTTTTAGTTTTTCGGGCAAAAGAGATTCATCATTTCTAAACTTCTTTTTGAAAGATTTAGCCACTTTTTTAGATAAAACCTCTTTTAAAGGTTTACCCAAAACATCGGCATGACGAATGCCTAAAATAGTTTCAATATTTTCACTGCATTGCGAAACATTGAAAGAATTTAAATCACAAACAACGATAACACCATGTTCCTGAGATTTACCTATAATATGTATAGGCTCCCTGTCGCAATTTGTGATATTTACTTCTTGTTCGCTATATGCAGTTTTGCTCATTTATTTTGCTTTGATTTTGAAATAAAATGTGCTACCTACACCTGGCTGCGAATCTACCCAAATCGAACCACCATGTAATATCACAATCTTATGTACGTGTGCCAATCCTACTCCGGTTCCTTCGTACTTCTCTTCTGTTGGTACACGGTTAAAAATGGTGAAAATATTTTTTTGATCTTCTTCAGAAATACCAATTCCGTTATCCATTATAGAGAATACCCAATATTCATCTTCCTGATATGCTGAAATTCGAACTTCTGGAGTCTTATCTTTTGCACAATACTTTAAAGCATTACTTAAAAGGTTTTGGAATAAAAGACGCATTTCAACTTCGTAAACCTTTAGTTTTGGTAAACTACCAATATGTACTTTTGCCTGAGTGTCTTTTATTCGCTTGGTAAGATCGTATTTTACAACCTCTACAAGTTCTCTTGTATCTACCAGTTTTTTCTTTGTATTTCTACCAATACGGGAATGCTCTAATAAAGCTTTTATCTGTGCTGATAAACGATCTGAAGCTTCGTCGATATACTGAATATAATCTTTTCCTTTTTGATCTAATTTATCTGAATAAATCTTTCCTAAGATATCACTACCAAATTTAATAGTGCTTAGTGGTTCCTGAAGGTCATGAGAACAAATAGAAACAAATTGCTCTAAATCGTGATTGGCTCTCTCCAGATCTTTCTTTTGTTGCTGCAGTTCTTCCTGAGCCTGTTTTAATGCTGAAATATCTACACAGGTAAATCTATTGGTAATCCCGTTACCATTTTCATCAAGCTCTACGGTAGAGTTCATAATTACCGGAACAATTTTACCTGTTTTGGTAACCATATCCTGCTCTACATTCTTAAGCTCTCCTTTTTCCTGAAATAATTTATTAAGACGTAATGCTCTTAGTTTTGATTCATCTTCGTAAAACTCATAGATAGGTTTCCCAATGATATCTTCTTTAGAATCGTATTCTAATTTCTCTACTGCCTCCTGGTTACATTGTACAATTTCTGAAGTTTTTGGATCTACACTAAAATGTAAAACTGGATCTTCTTCATAGAAAGATTTAAATCTTCTCTCACTGGCCAATAATTTATTCTTAGCTTTTTGCAATGATTCAATATCTACAAAAGTAATTACGATACCTTCAGTATTATCTTCACCATTTCTAAAAGGAGAAATACGTTGCAAGTAATTTCTACCTTCTTTAGAAAGAATATTACGTTCCAGGATTTTCCCGGTTTCCATCACTTTATTACAACGATCTACCAGTCCTTTACCTCTATTTACCCCAAAATTAGTGGTAAAATTATCTATAGGCCTGCCAATATCACTGTTTATCAAGCTAAAGTGCTTTTTAATGGCTGGAGTGAATTTTCTAATTCTTAGATCGCTATCTAAGAAAATAGTACCAATATTGGTAGATTCAAGAAGATTATTCATATCGGCATTAAGCTGAGCTAGATCGTCCATTTTCTGGATATTCTCAGCATTTACCGTATTAATTTCTTCGTTTACACTTTGCAGCTCTTCATTAGTACTTTGCAACTCTTCATTAGAAGCTAAAAGTTCTTCATTTGCAGCCTGTAATTCTTCATTGCTGGTTTCGATCTCTTCCAAAGAAGTTTGCAGTTCTTCTTTGGTTTTTTTCAGTTCCTCTTCAAGCTCGACTATATATTCCTGAGTTCTACCACTTATTGTTATCTGTTCAACCTCTATCGTATCTTCTTCCTTTACTTCTTTTTCAATAAAAGTAAGTACAAAATTACTTTCATTATCCAGGTTTTTCGGCTTAAAAGGCTTAACTACAATATCTAACTTCATCACGACTCCATTAGCTTCTTTAACAATAGCGTCATGATAAACGACCCTTTTCTTTTCCTTTGCCGATTTTTTGGTGGTCGATTGCACTACATGCTTAAGATCTTTATTAAGCATTTCTATTAAATTAGTAGTGAATCCAGAGACAGGAAGGTTAGCGTACTTTCTAAATTCACCAACTGCTTCCATAATATTAAATTCTGAATCTACATATACACTTGCAGCACCAAACTGCTCCATAATAGCCTCGTTAAGCTCATTTACAAACTTTTGCTTACTGCTATTATAGGTGCGATTATCGCTATTTCTAGGCTTATGATGTTTTTCATCATGATCATTGATCCTGCCGGCTGTAGGTCTCAAATTTTTGGTTCTGATTCTAGCTCTTGGATGTACGTTTCTAAAGATTTTCCATTTTCTGCTAATATCTTCAAAAGAATCCCTGTGCGAGGTTATGGTTTCACTGGTTCCTAATACCAAAAAGCCATATTCTTTAAGGGCGTAATGTAAAACGTCCATGGTTTTCTTCTGGATAGTAGACTGAAAATAGATAAGAAGATTACGGCATAATACCATATCCATATTACTAAAAGGCGGATTTTTAATAATATTATGTTTAGAGAAAATGACCATACGCCTAATTTTCTCTACAATCTGGTAGCCTTCCGGTTTTTTGATAAAAAACTTCTTCAGAAATTTATCTTCTACGTTAGCGACCACACTTTCAGAATAGATACCAGCACTACCTATATCCAAATGCTCTTGTGAAATATCTGTAGCAAAAATTTTTATTTCGAGCATCTTATCCTGTCGTTGCATTTCATCATGCAGTAACATGGCCAGAGAATAGGCTTCTTCTCCCGTACTACAAGCTACATCCCAAATTTTAAGAATATCATTATCTTTTTTAGACTCTATAAGTTCTGGGATAATATCATCTGCGATAATTTCCCAAACTCTTTGATCTCTAAAAAAATTAGTTACCCCAATTAAAAACTCCCGATACAGCATAGGGATTTCATCATCATTGTGTAACAGCATGTCGTAATATTCTTCCAAATTACTACAGCCTCCTACGTTTACCCTTCTTGCCAGTCGGCGGGCTAAAGTAGAATATTTATACTCCCTAAAATCAAGACCTGTTTTTTCATCAATAAGATGAAGGATTTTAGATAGCGTTTTCTGGTCGAATTCCACATCGTGGTTTTCGATATCAAAAACCATTGGTGCATTAATAAATTTACGCAGTTCCTCCCCCATTTCCTCAACGGGTAAAATATAGTCTACCAAACCGGTCTGGATAGCGCTTTTTGGCATTCCATCAAACTTAGCCTGTTCAGGATCCTGAACCATCACCATACCGTCTCTATCCTTTATGGCTCTTATGCCGCGAGTACCATCACTACCAGTTCCGCTTAGTATTACTGCAATTGCTTTTTCCTTCTTGTAACTGGAAAGGGACTCTAAAAACATATCTATAGGTAAATTAAGATGTGCCCGCTCTGGTTTCTCAACAAGCTTTAGGCAGCCATCTTCTACCAGAAGATTGCATTTAGGCGGAATAAGATAAATGGTTTTTTCTTCCATTTGCATTCCCTCCTTAATCTGTTTGATAGGAAATTTGGTTGATTTTGCCAACAATTCTCCCATCATACTTTTATAATCTGGAGAAAGGTGTTGAATCACCACATAAGTATTATTATCTTCTTCAGGAATACCAGTGAAAAATGCTTTTAAAGCTTCCAAACCTCCAGCACTTGCCCCCACAGCAATAATCCTGGATTGTGCATTTTCATGTTTTCTAGTTTTCTCCTTTGGTGTTAGTTTATTGTTTCTAGTCATTTATTCTTTGGGAAGTAGTTAACACGTGTAAAGGCCAAATATATCGGATAAATTACATATTTAATACTACAAATGCTTTTAAAATGCACGGTATCCACAAGATTTTTAGTAAGCACTCCAATGAAATTCTGCCAGCTTAACAGTTTATTTTTGTCAGTTAGGCAGGTATAGAAAATAACTATGCCTCATAAGAATATTCAATACCTAGCTTTAATGCGATATTATTATTTATTTTATTAAGAAACATTAACACACTTATATTCTTCATACTTTAGGGGGAAAACCATGCTATATAGCTATATAACCCTACTTATATGCCCCTATACCATTCCAGCTGACAACTAACTTTAGCCTATATTTTTACAATTCTTTAACCGTAATTGAGATTTTGTTAAAATAAATTCAGCTTATATTAAATGCGTTTAAAAATCATAAGAGTAATATTTTTTTTGGCTCGCATGGTCTTTGAACACTAAGTAGAAAGTTTAACTAAATAATTGTGGGAATCCACGACAACAAAATTGAAAAACACAGAAATGAAAGTATTAGTTATTGGAGCAGGAAATATGGGACTTACTTATGCCGAAGGAATGGCAAAAAGCAGTCTTCTAAATCGAAGGAATCTTATGATCTTCGATAAATCTGCTGAAGTTATTACCGACTTAAGTAAAGTAGACCATTTTGATGTTTTCGATAAAGTAGATCATTGCCTGCCTCAGGCAGATATAGTTTTTCTAGCTGTAAAGCCTTATCATATAGATAGCTTATTTGAAGAAATAAAGCCAATGGTGAACGATGAACAAATTTTTGTTTCCCTAATGGCGGGAGTAACCATAAAAACAATTCAGGATGGTTTAGGAGTTAAAAAAGTTGTTCGTTCAATGCCTAACCTCCCTGCCCAGGTAGGAAAAGGGGTAACATCTTATACCGCTGCAAAAGAAGTTTCCAGAGTAGAACTACTAATGGTTAGAAATCTTCTGGACACAACCGGGGAGTCAATTAAAGTAGAAAATGAGAATTTTATAGATGCTTCTACAGGAATTAGTGGTAGTGGACCGGCCTATGTATTCTATTTTATGGGATCCATGCTGGAGGCTGCACTAAAAATGGGATTTTCTGAAAATGATAGTAGAGTACTGGTAAGTCAGACTTTTGAAGGCGCAGTTGAACTATTTAATCAACACGATCTATCACCAGACACCTGGATGGAACGTGTTGCTTCTAAAGGAGGAACAACTCGTGCAGCTTTAGATTCTATGGACGATAATAACGTTAAAGAACTTATTAAAGAAGCTGCATACGCCGCATTTGACCGTGCAGTAGAACTTGGAGAAGGTAAATAATCTACGAACTAACACTATCAAAATTAATAATGGAAAATAAGAAAAAGAGAATCGTTGTAAAAGTTGGAACTAATGTAATGACCAACAAAGACAATAGAATTTTAGGTCCAGTACTGAAACATTTAGTAGAACAAATAGCAGAGCTTTACGAAGAAGATGTAATGACCGTTTTGGTCTCTTCTGGGTCTGCAATCGCCGGTAAAGAAATTCTTGGTGAAATTAACATCACAGATGCTTCTAAAAGAAGACAGGTTTATAGTTCAGTAGGACAACCAAGAATGATGAGGCATTATTACAGCATTTTTCATGATTATGGGATGCGTTGTGCACAGGTGCTTGCCACCAAAAGAGACTTTAGCCCCGGAATTCATAGAGAAAATATGATTAATTGCTATGAGTCCTTACTTTCTGAAGGAATTATTCCAATCGCGAATGAAGATGATGCTGTTTCAGTAACCATGTCTATGTTCTCTGATAATGACGAATTAGCAAGTCTTGTGGCCGAATTAATTGGTGCAGATTCATTAATTATCCTTAGTGATACTGACGGACTATACACCGGGCATCCAGATGATGACGATTCAGAAAAATTAAATAAAGTTCAGGTTGATCAGAATGTAGAAAAATATGTCCAACAATCTGATAAAGGCGAAGGTGAAGGCCGTGGCGGCATGGAATCTAAAATTAAAATAGCAAAAGAAACCGCTGCTAAAAATATCACCACTTACATCGCTAACGGAAAGCGACAAAATGTGATTCTGGATATTATGAATGGTAAACCTGTAGGAACCAAATTCACATCCTAATCCCATTTAAAATAAACCAAAGAACTTAAACCCGATAACGGGGAATTAACTAATTAAAAACTTAAAGAAGAAAGAATGATACTTTTAAATTCAGATAAAAAAAATAATGTTTTGAAATCCATGATGCGAATTCTGGACGAAAAACGCGAAGCCATTATTACCGAAAACAAAAAAGATCTTGAAGCTTTTGGAGAAGGAGATCAGGCCATGTACGACCGTCTTGTTTGTGACGATAAAAAAGTAGATGGTATGATTAATTCTGTAAAAGAGGTGATGGAGCAGGAAGATCCTGTAGGTAAGACTATTGAGCATAGAAAACTTGATACCGGGCTGGACATCACTAATAAAACCGCTCCTTTCGGAAATATCATGATTATTTACGAATCCAGACCGGATGTTACCATAGAAGCTGCTGTACTTGCTTTTAAAGCAAATAATAAAATATACCTTAAAGGTGGTAAAGAAGCGATAAACAGTAGCAAAATTTTGGTAGAGTGCTGGCACGAAGCTCTTAAAGAGAATGATCTAAGTTCAGACTGGATCGAACTATTACACTTAAGCCGCCCCGAAACTCAAGAATTTCTAAAAAATCCACCAGTGCAGTTAGATCTAATTGTACCTAGAGGTGGGGAACGGCTTATTGGCTTTGTAAAAGAACATGCCACAGGCGCCGTTCTTGTAAGCGGTAGAGGAAATAACTTCCTTTATGTTTCAAAAAATGCAGATTTTGAAACTGCTAAAAAAGTAATGCTAAATGCCAAAATTGATAAGATTTCCGGTTGCAATGCATTAGATAAAGTTCTTGTAGATGTTAATCTACCAGATTACGAAGCTAAATTAAAAGAGCTACAGGAAATGTTCAAAGAAAATAAAGTGAACATATTAGTAGATGAAGAGGTTAAAAAAGTACTTAGTGACGAAGAAGAAGTTCCATCTGAATCTACCTGGTACGAAGAGTTCTTAGCTATGAAAATTGTTATTGGTAGTATCGACGGTTTAGATGCGGCTATCGAAAAGATCAACAAATATTCTGGCGGACATTCGGCTTCTATAATTACTAAAGATAAAGATGAAGCTATCCAATTTATGGAGCAAGTAGATAGTGCAGCCGTATACCATAATGCTTCTACCAGATTTACAGATGGTGGACAAATGGGGGTAGGCGCCGAGCTTGCCATAAGTACAGATAAGCTACACCATAGAGGGCCGCTGGGCTTAAAACAGCTTACTACAAATAAATATTATGTGCTGGGAGACGGGCATATAAGAGCATAATTTTCAATTGATATTAAAAACTAAAAAAGGGTGACGATCAAGTCACCCTTTTTTAATGTTTAAATTTGATAAAATAAATACTAAAATGTAACTATTTTAGTTTTTAATAGTCCAATAAGAAAGATAAAAACAATATGAAGAAAATAGTGTATGCCGCTGCCTTACTG
>Ga0208014_1000604_pt1 | contig 13930 bp, 5 predicted proteins | sample 25_taG_FD_184099 | JGI IMG/M metagenome (GOLD analysis project Ga0208014, IMG submission 184099) | Marine viral communities from Cariaco Basin, Caribbean Sea - 25_WHOI_OMZ (SPAdes) (version 2) | ecosystem: Environmental > Aquatic > Marine > Oceanic | place: Caribbean Sea: Cariaco Basin...
TGACCTTTTAGCCGCTCAAAATAAGCCGGTAAATCTTTCGGTAAGGTAAGCTGCGCATCTAGGCTACCCACAGCGCTTAAAGGCTGGCCTTTTAGCGTGCCAGTCAAGTTGATACGGCGTAAATTGATACTTTGCTGGTTATCTCCCCAACGGCCATCGGTATCAATAACCCCAGTAATATTACTCGGTAAGTCGGCTGCGAAATACCCTAGGTTAAACTGCTGCATTTTCGCATTAATGTCCCAAGCTATACCTTGGCGCACATCAATCTTACCACTGGCATCAATACTGCCCGCATCGCCCACATGGCGGAAACGGTTGACTGTAATCACTTGCGCGTTGCCATTTGCATCGATAGTTAACTTACCGGCTGGCAGCTTATCCGTGTCTAAAACCCCATCAAACTTCAGGTCAAAGGCCCCAAGTGTCCCCGCGCTATCCGCGTTAGGCTTTTTATTCGGTATCCAGCGACCTGAGGTTTTCAATTTGCCTGAAAGAATCGCCGGATTGTCAGGCAAGAAATAGCCGACATCAAACTTATCAAAATCACCCGTCATATCCCAAGCGATATCGCGGCGCAAATCAATATCACCCGCTACGTTCATGCGACCGGCTTCACCGCCATAACGTAGGTGGCGTAGATAGATATGGTCAAGCGCCCCATAAGCATCTACGGAAATATCTCCAGCGGGCACATCTGCGGTCTGCACACGGCCGTCAAATCTAGCGTCGAAATTGGTCAACTCACCAGCGATAAGGTCAATCTTGGCATCGCCTTGGCCTTTAATCGCCACTTCGCGGTTGTCTTGGCTCTTATCTAAGCGGACTTGTAGGTCGGCACCATTAATAGTGACGTAGTGACGCTGCCCTTGCCGGCGAGACTTCACCACCTTGCCGTTTTTATTCTTTGTGCTAATGGTTTGGCTGATATCTACCATGCGGCCGTTGGCACTAATATTGCCTTGGAGGCGCTCGACGGGCAAATCTTTACGATAGTTCTGCGGCAGCAATTCATTAGTGACCGCATCAATTTGCCAAGTGAGCGGACGCTGACCACGAGCCAATTGAATCTGTCCTGTGCCGCTTAAATCCCCAACAATACCTTTATAATTCACTTTATTAAGGTTAATAATGTCGCCATTTTTGCGCATTTTGACATCATAGCGACCAGCAGGCGCAATACTTAACTCATTAATATCGGCATCGGCATCCACGGTTAGGCGGCCATCTTGAAGAATGACGTTCGCACGGCCTTTAGGGCTATTAATATTACCAATACTAGGCACGTCTTTTCTGATAAGTGCTAGCCAATTGGCCTTAATATACCAAGGGGCCTGTTGCTTTGATTTGGCCGGCTGCTTGCCGCGGACCATAGAGACATCGAGCTGCTCGCCATCGCGCTGATCTAAAGCAACATCGATTTGCATATTGCCGGCAGGGTTTTTATTATCAAATTTAAAATTAAGCTTACCGTCTAAAGTCTTAGGGGCATAAGCTTTATAGTCCGCATAGTCACGAGGAATGGCTTGGCGGATATCAAAATTGCGACCGTTTGCGGTGATATCGGCCGTAAACGCTTCTGACCAATCTAGCAAACCGGTCAAGTTAAGGCGCCCTTCAGGGACATTTGCGATTAGCTGGCCTATTTCTAACTGACTGTTTGCGACGACCCCACGCGCTTGATAGCGGCCTGAAGGAATGTCTTTGGCGGTCAAGTCGGTATTGATGCGTAGGTTAATGTTAGAAATCACCCCATTCGCAGTCAGCAGCCCTGATTTTAAATGAATATTCTGGTCTTCTACATAAGGGATTTGAATGTCATCCCAACGCAATTTGGCTTGGAAAGGCGCATTGTCATCCAACCCTTGCGCGATGAACTCACCTGCCACCTCGGATTCGTTATAGCGACTTTTTACCTTACCTATCGTACGTTTAAGGGTCCCTGAGACGCTGACGTCTAATGGATCAACATAGATTTTTTCTAACGCACTAACGGTAACGACGGCGTCCGCATCTAATGGATAATCACCACTTAATTCAATATCGCCTTTTAGGTCCGCTACCTTGATGATATCCGCATATTGCAGATTGGCCTTGCCAATGCTCACCAAACTGCCTACCCAGGTTAAATCTCGGGCAGCCACATTTTTTATGATAATAGGGTCTTTAGTGACTTGTTGGTAATGAATACTATCAATCTGCGCTTGGTCAAAGCGTAAATTAACGGGCAACTTGAGGGTTTTATAATCGAAGGGATCACCGGTAGGCGGAGCACGATTAATGACGTCAATGCGCTTAATTTTAGCTTCTCTTAAATGCACTTCTTTTGCAAAGACCGCGCGCCAGCCCACTTTAACGTAAGCTTCATCAACGTCCACCTCGATATCTTTGGTGGCAGGAATATGAATATCTCGAATCCAAATCCCGTCTCTTAGGTTCCCTTTGCCATAGGCAAACTTAATGCCGGTCTCTGAGCTGACTTTCTCTAATAGAAACTTTGTGCCCTTTTCTGTACCGGCAGCATAATAAAATACCGCAAACATGATAACCAGCAGTAATAAAACCAACAGCAGCAGTTTTAATAGAAACGACAGCGGATACCATTGGCGAACGGCTCTGGCATCTCGCTGTGCAGGGTCTTCTGAGGGATCTTTTGGCGCCTGGGGTTGATTGGTTATCATGATACTCAAGTAGGTAAATTAATAAATAACGATACTATATGCTTAGTCTTAGCTTATATAGTGCCATTAGTAATAGGGCAAGGAGCCATTAGCGCAGCCCAGTCATTATAAAGGCGAACCAATAAAGAAGTGTAATCTAACAGGAATGCTCTCTTCCGTCACCCCTGCTGCCACATCCACTCGCACCACCCCGATTGGTGACGCCCAACGTACCCCAACGCCCACACCGACCTTGGTATCAGTGTCAAAGTCTTTATCGTAGGCGTTACCAACGTCTGTAAACACTGCCGCTCGTAGCCCAGGCTTAAACTCGTAGTTATATTCTGCACTACCGACCGCGAGGATCTGTCCACCAGTTAGATAGCCTTTTTCAATGGGCGATAAACTGTTGTAATCGAAACCACGAATACTCTGATCACCACCAGCGAAGAAGCGTAGTTTATAAGGCACTTCATAGAAGTCATCTGCCCATAAATAGCCCGCATCAAACTTACCTAATACTTGATGTTCTTTGTTCTCACCAAAGGTATAGAGTCCTCGTACACCCGCGCGGGCAATGGCCATGTTGGTATCTGTCAACGCGCCTTCTGCACCCGCCTCGATACCATAGTACTGACGAATACCTTTCGTTGGATTGGTAACATTATCCACATCCAACTTACTCATGCCATAGCCTAATAATAAGGCCTGTTGTTTAGGTTGTGAGGAGGTAAAGCGGACTGGTAGATTATCACGCTCTGCCTCATCTACGCTCGTTTCTAACTGATCCAAACGATAGCGCAGCGAATAAGTACGATCCCAACTGTTTTCACGGCGGACATTACGCGATAAGTTGGCTTTGAGCGTCTTGGTAGACAAATCAAAGTTGCCTTCGCCTTGATCAATCAGCTCTTCTTCATAAGTAAGCTGTGCATTCAACGTATCATCCAAGGGATGCGTTAGGGGGCGCTTGCCATAGACCGTGACGTTTTTATTAATACGCGAGGCGGCGACTTCTAAGCCCGCTTGATAACCCTCTCGGTTAATCAAATTATAGTCAATCTTGCCTGTAGCGCGTACGCCCGTATCGGTACCATAACCAATACCCACTTGCGCATCTCGCGGTTTTTCTGAAGAGACATAGACGTATAACGGTACTTTTTTGCTCTGTTGTACTTCTTCTGGGGTCTTACGATTGGCCAGTTTTTCAGGTTTTAAGACTTTATTATCATCGCTATCATCAGGAATGATTTTTTCGGCGATAGTGCTAATAGAGTCGCTGATTCTACCCAATAAATTTTTGGCCTTCTGGTCTTTTTCATCCAGCACGCGGTCATCAGGCAATGAGATTAAACGCTCAGCTTTTTCTTTAATTGCAACCAACTTCGCTTGGGTCTCTTCATCCACTTGGAAGTCAATCGGTGCGATATCTTGCTCGTTAATAATGTCGCTATTGGCACTGCCACTGCCATTATTTTCACCCGTTAACGTGGCACCACTTGTACTACTATTGGCGTCCTTACTATTAGCATCCGTATTGATAGTCACATTGCCATCGCCAATCGTAATATCTTCATCGCCATTAGCAGCTAGCGAGTCACTATCCTCGATAGTACTATCAAAGCCTAAAGTCGCGGGTTTGTCTTCAGCTTCGCTAGGCAGTATCACTTCGACGTTGACCGTATTAAAATAGCGAGTCGCTGATAAATCATTACTGAATTTGGTAATACTCGGCCGGTAGTACGGGTCGCCCTCATCAAAGCCGATAAGTTTGCGCAGCAGCTCAGGTCTAACAGGCAGCTTATTCGGGTCTCGGGTCAGCTCATTATTTTCGGCGTCGTAAGTGAAAAAGACCACCTCATCAAACTTATAGCGCTCGCCGGTATCATAGATTAAATCCACATCGGCTTTATTGTCCGGCAAGATGATATCTACCGATTTGTTTAGCCAGGCTTGATCAAAATAGCCCTCATTACTGCTCAAGGTCTCTAATGTGGCTTTGGTCGATTTATAGACGCCATGATTAAAGATGTCTTTTTCTTGCGGCGGTAGCGAGGTCTCCAAGGCTTGGAATTTAGGATCGTCACCTCCTTCCCCGCGCACATCGATTAAGCGACTGTCTACGAGGACCGGATCGCCCAACTCTTCAATAATCACATCAATCTGGTCTTCGTCTGTGCGCCTCAGCCGTAGCGTCACTTCGTAATACCCTACAGCTTTAGCTGCATTCAATGCAGTCTGACGCAATCTTGGCAGCGCCGCAGTAAAGTCTTCAACCGACTGTACGGTGATATCTTCAAGCGCAGCTTTAATGTTATTAATAGGCTGGCTACTGGCATCCGCTTTCACGAGGCGTGCTGGCGCGGTTTCTGTCGCTTTCTGCTCTAAATAAACGGTCGCATTGACGCGAGGTAGCGCTATATAGCCATCTTTAAAGTAGCGGTTATACAGACGCTTAAGAGGGTTGGTACTATTGCGGGCGCGTGTTGGTGATTTCGTCGCATCGTTCTCTAAGCTATCAGCTACGGCATCTGCGTCGCTGCTGGCCTCATAATCGGGCAAGTAATCATCCGGGTTAATTTTCTCAGCATTTGCCGCTTGGGCAGCGTCCACATAACTGTCTACCTGTTGCTGCTGCTCATCCCCCGTTAGCTGTCCGCGATTTTGCTCCGCCAGTACCTCAGCGGCATTAGCTTGTGCCGTGATATCGTCACTGTTCGGCGTGCGGCCACTACTGACCGCATTAGACACGTCAATAGGACGATCCGCTATAGGCTTTGCAGTAGGGGTGACTGGCTCCTCATCTGTAAGCCCTAAAGTCTCCAAGTTACTGGGTGGGCTCAAGGTCGCTGAGCTCAGCTCCGTATCGAGACCTATTGGTGTGGTCGTGCTGTCCAAAGTAGCCACGGGGGTATCAAACTGCGCCGCCTGCTGTACTAGACCATCCACTATTCCCAATTGACTGTCGATCTCACTAGGGCTCATCATCTGATAGCCCTCTTGTTGTAACTGCTGTGCTTCTTGCACCAGTACTTCTTGTGAGACTAACGGAATAGGCTGATTAATCTGCTGTTCAGCCGCATAATCTAAGTCAGCGCCTGTTACCTTATCATCGCCTGTTATCTTGTCATCGGCACTATTTTTACTAACTGTACTGCTAGCATTACTAGAGGCCTCATTGGAGTTATTGTTAGCATCGGTATTAGTCGGCTGAGCATCTGTCTTGCTGGCCGCCGGTTCTTTTTTAAAGTCTAAATCTGGGTTGGTTGGTGTCTTATTATTTAAGGTTTGTTCGCGATACTCTTCTAATACGGAAGCATCAATAATGCCATCGTCCACTGCTTTTTTTAGGCGCAAAGCATCCAATGCTTGATTGACTTTAGGGTCATTCTTAGTCTTACTGTCCTTACTGGTGGTGACACTATTAATCACATCTTTAGCAGAGGTGGTCTCAGCCGCATTGGCATGAGGCATCAACATCAGGCTGCCAATAGCGGTCGCCAAAGCGGTCGTCGTAAAGTAGTTTTTTTGCATAAAAGGGGCGCTAGTAGTAGAGGAAGTATTGTGAGTAGCAACAGAGATAATAGTCAGTTTATTAGCAGAGAGATTTTTAATATAAGCGTAAATCACAGACATAGCAGCTACATAAGGTATAGAAGCGATAGAAGGAATAGTCAGCCCAGCTAAGCGAGCTTTAATACAGCTGCCTGAATTCACCGCTATTTTCTGAGTGAGCGGATATAAATTATGAGCGTTATATTCAACAGTCTCGACTGGGCTAGCCGTCACAGCAGTTTTACGTCTCATAGTCCTCTATACCTTACAAACCTAATGATCATCACAGTGATGTTCTGACTAAATAGCCTATAAAACAGGCTGGATAAAACTTACAAATCATAACCCAGTTAATGCGCTAATAATAGCTTAGTATGCATGTATTTATATTTCAGCCTTGGTATTATACGACCTACATTAATGGCCGATATTATAACTTTGGCCTGCATAAACGCTTTGGTTTCAAGCGTAACTTTAGTTTAAATAGCCTTTACTTTCATAGCTTTTTTTGGCTAAACAAGCGCTGTGACCAGGATAAAAATTATGAGTATTGTGCTGACATCTCGTCCGCACTACCTTTAGGAGCCGGCATGGCAACCCAATTTCAACTTTTTCGGCACCGCCGCTTTACATCGATGTTTTTTACCCAGTTTCTGGGCGCCTTTAATGACAATGTTTTTAAGCAAGCGTTAATCTTAGTACTGACCTTTAGTGCGGCCAGTAAAATGGGCGTGGAGATTAGCATATTAAACAACCTGGCTGCCATGCTATTTATCCTCCCGTATTTTTTATTTTCCGCGCTGGCAGGACAGTTGGCGGATAAGTTTGAAAAATCCAAACTAACTCGCGCGCTAAAACTGCTCGAGCTTGCCATTATGCTAGTAGCAGCTGTTGGCTTCGTCTTTGAATTATATCCGCTATTATTCGTCGCCTTATTTATGATGGGGACCCACTCGACCTTTTTTGGTCCGATTAAATATGCCTACTTGCCGCAAGCGATGCAGGGTAATGAATTGATGGGTGCTAATGGTCTCTTTCAAATGGGTACCTCGCTAGCGATTCTATTGGGGATGATAATTGCCGGCGTGCTAGCCCAGCTCACTAATCCGTTGTATTGGGTGAGCGCTTGTGTGGTAGGGATTGCAGTATTGGGCTATATAGCTGCTAGATATATTCCTGTCACGCCAGCCATGCAACCAAACCTGACGGTAAATTGGAATATTTTTACCACCAGTATGCACACCATAAAATACCTTTACTCACTGCCCTACTTATTCTTTATTATCCTTGGCAACAGTTGGTTTTGGTTTTATGGGGCCACATTTTTAACCCAAACGCCTGAATTTAGTAAAATCATTTTGCATGGCAATGAGATGGTGGTTATCTTCTTACTGACCCTATTTTCGGTCGGGGTCTCTATTGGCTCGCTACTGTGCAAAACTTTGACCAAAAATACGGTCAGCCTGCGCTTATTGCCATTTGGAATTGCAGGCCTGAGTATCTTTGCCATTGACCTATATCTATCTCTTTCGGGCTTGTCCATCACTGGCGATGCGCTACTAGGGATTGGTGAATTGAGTCAGGTGGCCGGTAGCTGGCGGGTATTTTTAGATTTATTTATGCTAGGCTTTAGTGGTGGTTTATATATCGTCCCGTTATATGCATCGATGCAGGCTTATGCGCCACCGAGTCATCGAGCTCGCGTAGTGGGGGCCAATAATATCTTTAATGCCCTATTTATGGTGACCGCCGCTATCTTTGCGATTGTGGTGTTAAACGTATTGCAGTTTTCTTTGCCGCAGCTCTTTTTAGTCACCGGGATTTTAAACTTGATTTTCGGTATCTTCTTATACTTTAAACTGCGCAAGCACAGTCGCCACGCTATTATTCAGACCCAAGACTCTGACACTCATGTGAGTGCCTAGCTTATAAGTGTAGAGTTCGCTATTCTACAGACTGTGGTTGTAAAAAGGCGCTGCTTGCTAAGCTGGCGCCGCTATTAAGACTAAGGAAACTATGATGACCCTGCCTACTCCTAACCATCGTGCTTTGAGCAAAATGGACCGTATGTTAGTTGGACTCGACCAGGCTATCCGAGCTGTCGTGCCGCACTCGAACCCTGCGACGCGCCCGCTACCGGTGAGCACGGATACGATTCCAGAATTGTCTATTACAGAGTCGCGCCACGTGGCTGGGCTGATGCGCATCAACCATACTGGCGAGGTCTGTGCGCAAGGCTTATACCATGGCCAAGCTTTTAGCGCGAAAGACGATGGCGTTAAAGCGGCTATGCAACATTCTGCTGAAGAAGAAGTCGATCATTTAGTGTGGTGTGAGACTAGACTTGCTGAATTGGGCAGCCACCCTAGCGTCTTTACCCCGCTTTGGTACGGTTTATCCTTTGGGCTTGGGGCGGTAGCTGGCGCAATCTCTAACGAGTTCAGCTTAGGCTTTGTCGCTGAGACCGAAGCGCAGGTGAGCGAGCACTTGCAGGAGCATATCGAGCAATTGCCCCCACAAGATCAGCGGACGCGTGAAATCCTAGGACAAATGGATATCGAAGAGTTACACCACCGTGAGATGGCCTTAGACAATGGCGGTCGTGCCCTACCGTTGCCTATTAAACATGGTATGCGTTGGATGGCCAATCGTATGAAAGATGTGGCTTATCATCTATAAAAGGGACAACTGCAGTGCGGTTATATTTTTAACAATCCTACTATTGAGACAGCAGCAAGGTATTTGTTACGGTAACGGCACTCCTCTATTTTCGTTAATCGCGCTGAATAGTAGGCTTAAAACAATTGGCAATATTTTACGGTTAACTATAGCGCTTTGGTATTTACCACCTCATAATAAGCAGCATGGAGCTAATAATACTGACTGCATAAGTACTCATGGATCAGTCACCATTAATTATTAAATAACCCTTAAATCACTACAGGTAAGACACTATATGAAACGACATATCCCCGCTTTTACGCTCACCCTTTTAGCAGCTACCCTAACTATGATGTCAGCAGGTACGGCTCAAGCCGCTGCTGCAGCTGAAGGTCCAAACGCTGTGCCTAGCGCGGTCGACTCTACCAAACGAGTCATTCGTGCCGTGAATAGCAGCACGCCAGCCGCAAGTGCAACAGCATCTGCCAACCAAGCGACTGCGCCACAAGTCCTGCCAAACACCCCTGCTGCTCCAAGTGCCCAAGCGCCAGCTATGCCGATGAATACTGCGGAAGTAGAGCCAAAATTGGATGTCCGTGTCTATCAAAACCCACAAGTGGACTTAAGCGCTGCCGGCGTTGATTTACGTCAAGGTCAATTGACCAACATCCCGACTCCGATCACTTCTGTATCTGCTGTTAGCTTTGTAGAGACCGTATTGATTCCACAAACCCGTGATGGGGCGTCTGGTCAATTAGATGTGAGCTTGTTGGATGACTTCTTAACGGCTGCGGCACCCAACGTGCGTCATTATCCACCTAACTTCCCAAACCGCTCACAACGTTACAATGTTCGTGAAAAGATTAAAGGCTTTGCGGAATGGATAGATCAATACGCTGCGTCACCAAATGCCTCTTATGAAGTCCTACTGCGTGCCGCTAAATTAAACGGTATGGCGCGTAACCTCGATTTAGGCTCAGACTATGCTATTAAAGCCAGCACTTATGTCGCCAAAGCTATCGATCGCCAACCTAATAGTGCGGAAGCAAACTTCTTATACGGTATGATGCTAACCGAAGGCGGCGGCTTTAAAGAAGGTAAAAAATATTTAGATAAAGCTGTGTCTTTAGGCTATACCGAAGCGGAGCAAAGCTTAGCGCAATCCGACCTATTGAGTGACCGCCGTGATGAGGCTTTAAATCGTCTGCGTCAATTACAGCAGCGCCTGCCTAACGATAAAATGATTGCTCAGCAGATTAAGTTGGTAGAAGATGGTAAATATTATATCTGGGATATCCCAGCGCCGGACCTCAACATTAAGCCTTAATGGCTGCCAGTCAGACCGAAGCAATAGCCGTCAATTTTATTTAAAGCTTCCTATTTAGTTCAAGAAAGCCCCCTCATTAGGGGGCTTTCTTAATGGCTACTATTTTACAAAGTTTACCTATAGGGCTGAGCTGACAAAGGATGGCGTATGAAAAATATCTCGAGGCATTGATCTCACAGATTAGCAATAGTACTGGCGAGGAATAAAGCTACTCTATGTCCGTTAAAATAAGAGACGTAACAATAGCTTTGATGGTATATTTCCTCATTAAATCATTTATCAGTTGAGGCGCTTCATGTCTTTTTTACGGCCAACGTTTAACCAAACTGCCCTAAGCCGTATAGGTCATACTGCGCTGAGACTGCCGCCAAGGTGCCGCGCGCCCTCTAGTACGCTATTGCTTAGCAGTCTATTACTCGTCACAGTAACGGGTTGTAGTAGCGTCGCTGTAGAAAAACAATCTGCCGCTAAAACTTTAGTGGCGCAGCGGGGCAATATTGTCACCGAAGACAAACTTAGTACGGCAGCTTCCTCTGCCTTATTGTCTGCAGGGCTTAACGAAGAAGCTTGTATGCTGCGTTTTGAGCGCTGTTTGATGCAATTATCCGACAGTTTATTTAATGAGCATTACCGCCAAGCTTTAGCCATATTTGCAGAGCTGCATTATACGAAAGCCTTGCGTCTTGGCGGCTCAGAAGCCTGCCAAAATGCGCTAGCCCGCCCCCCTCTTGACCCCAATTATGCCAATGCGCCCATTCCCGAAGATGAGCTGAATAAACAAACACGCTTAACCAAATATTGTCTAAACACTTACCATGCCGAATTATTAGAGGCGGTCAAATACAGCTATACCTATTTATTCTATGACGAGCTCGAGCATGATTTCCAAGACCCTGCGCGAGATCCGCAAAATATGAGTCGCCGCTTGCCTAGCGAGCTCGATATTCAAACCACAGATATCTATAACTCTGCTAGTAATGACATTATTACCCAGCTTTATGAGTCTTCTGAGGCCAATAAACCGCTCTATAATAGTACGGTTAAGATGGAGCATTTAGCGGTAGATACCAAGACTATGGACAATAAGGTTTCGGATGCTACCGTAGTCTCGTCAGATAGTGCCGCGCAGCAAGTCAAAGTCATGAAAATCACTTTGGGCGATTATAAACTCGATGTCTTTTTACCCAATGAAAAAAACTATTTGATCAATGCTGGCAGTCAAAGCCAAGCCTTAACAGATTTGGTCTCCACTTATCAGCTGCGTTTATCAGGTCTAAACTCTATTAGTAAGCGAGATGGGTTTGGCATTAGTTTTGTGGCCTCGTTAAATGACCGCTACACCACCTCTATCCGGCAACTGCTGCGTAAAACACTGCCTGATGCCTTGAGTGATAATAAAGCGGACGATAAAAATAGCGTCGATGAAAGCCAGCCTATCAACCGTATTTATCCTACTGGGCATTTGCTGCTGACCGGACTGATTAAGCCGCAAGGGAACAGTATTTTAGAGGTCTTAACCCACAATAAGCTCGATATTCATTTGTATAATCCTTACCGCACTGAAAAGGTTACTTTACTGGGCGAAGACTACCCGCTGGCAGCCAACTTTTCAGCCAGTTATGGCTTATGGTTGTCCGAAAATCAGCTCAACAGTGTGGGCTACCTTAATCTACTGGCCCCGCAGAACGAAGCTAGCCTGCCGCGGCTGTTCAAACTCGAGCCTTACGACCCTAATAAACGCGTTATTATCATGCTGCATGGCTTGGCCTCTAGCCCAGCGACTTGGGTCAATTTAACCAATGATATTTTTAACGACGCCACGCTACGAGACAACTATCAAGTCTGGCAAGTCTTCTACCCTACCAACTTACCTATTTTAGAGAACCGCTACCAGATTCAGCAGCTTATCGAGACAGCTTACCAGCAGGTCGACCCTGATGCGCAAGATGCAGCCAGCAGTAATAGTGTCATTATCAGCCACAGTATGGGGGCGGTCATTGCGCGTATGTTGGTGTCCGATACCAATTTATCGACGCGTCTAGATACTTTGAACGCCGCGCCTAAATCCTCTGCCGTTAGCCAAGCAACAGACGGTCCTTTGGTGAATGAGGAGACGGCTGACCTGCCCGACTTGAGTAACGATAGACAAGTCTCGGCTATGCTGAAAAAATCCTATGGTAATAATAAAGAACTCGCGGATCGCTTTGCTTTAAAACCCCTTAAGCAAGTCGACACTGTGGTCTTTTTAAGTGCACCTTTCCGCGGTACCGATTACGCCGATCGTTGGTTTACTAGAGCCATGCGCCGTATTATTCATTTGCCCTTAGGGCTTGTCCAAACCGTGACTAGCAACCTAACCACCATTGCAACTGAAGGTGAGCTGGCGCAGAACCCATTGGGTGCGCTGTATTTAGAAAATGGGGCCAGTCAGCTGAGCGATAAGTCTTCTTTTGTGAAATTGACCAAGGACTTACCTATCGTCCCTGAAGTCACTTATCACTCTATTATTGCCAATGCTGACTCTGATATTGCTAGAGGCTTATCAGAGCTACAATCGAGCATGGTAAGCTTTGATTTATCTCAAGAAATAGAGGATTCTCAAGAAATAACTGCTACAGGCTCAGGCTCCACTGGTGCCACCGTACACGACATCTCAAAACCTGAAGCCAACGAAGTTGTCTTACCCAATGAGGCTGAGCAAAACGATTTACTAGGAGAAGTCGCAGCTACCGATACCGATACTGCTGCCTTAAACTATGCAGATTCTGAAAATGAGACCGATGTCCGTACAGACGCCTCTTATATTGCGGCTATCACCGTTGATCAACCGTTAGATGATGAGCTAACAAATAAACTTTCAGATGGTATTGTCCCTTATAAAAGTGCCCATCTTGACGGAGCTGCGTCTGAAACTATCATCATTGGCGGTCATAGTATTCAAGAGAACCCACAAACTATCTTGACCCTACGTCGTATCTTGCATCAACAATTAAAAAAGGATTAGGCTGAGCGCAAATATTGCTGAGTACGGTCATCGACTGCTCATGAGTAATGAGGGCGGTCGCCGGCCAAATATCTTTTTGGAATTACAATGCTTTTTAATAGTACGAAACCGTCACATATAGTGTGCGTAGATACCTGATAAGGCGTAGGATTAGGCGTATAATGAGTCACATGCCAGTTACTCTCTATGAGGTTGTGACCTATGCTCGCTTTATTTGCCTTAGAACAGCTCGATGCGGTGCTCTTAGCCCGTCTCCAGTTCGCTTTTGTTATCTCTTACCATATTGTCTTTCCTGCCTTCTCTATCGGTTTGGCCAGTTGGCTGACCGTCCTTGAATTCCGTTGGTTAAAAACCGGCAACCCTATTTACGCTGAAGTCTATAAACACTGGATCAAAATCTTTGCCGTTGTTTTCGGTATTGGCGTGGTCACGGGTGTCGTCATGTCTTATCAATTCGGTACCAACTGGGCCGTATTCTCTGACAGGACGGGTAACGTCTTAGGGCCACTATTGGCCTACGAAGTATTGACCGCGTTTTTCTTAGAAGCGTCTTTCCTAGGCATCATGCTATTTGGTTGGGGTCGCGTGAGTAAACGCATGCACTTTGCTGCGACTGCTATCGTAGCCATAGGCACCATGATTTCAGGGTTTTGGATTTTATCCGCCAACAGCTTTATGCAGACCCCGCAAGGGTTCTCATTAGGCGCTGATGGCCTGCTCTAT
>Ga0208014_1000605_pt1 | contig 13913 bp, 10 predicted proteins | sample 25_taG_FD_184099 | JGI IMG/M metagenome (GOLD analysis project Ga0208014, IMG submission 184099) | Marine viral communities from Cariaco Basin, Caribbean Sea - 25_WHOI_OMZ (SPAdes) (version 2) | ecosystem: Environmental > Aquatic > Marine > Oceanic | place: Caribbean Sea: Cariaco Basin...
AGGCTTTAAAATCATTAAAAAGATTTCTTTATCTAAACTGGGTGTATGATTCTTTTTCCAGTTGTTCCCTATGATCTGGATGCGCTATAGAAATAAGTTCTTTGGCTCTTTGCCTAAGGTTTTTTCCGTAGAGATTTACCACACCGTATTCTGTAGCTATATAATGCACGTGCGCCCTGGTAGTGGTTACACCTGCGCCTTCTTTGAGAAAAGGAACTATTTTTGAAACCCCGTTTTTGGTAATGGAAGGCATAGCGATAATAGGTTTGCCACCTTCAGAAAGGGCTGCGCCTCTTATAAAATCCATTTGCCCGCCAACGCCGGAGAATTGATATTTCCCAATAGTATCGGCACAAACCTGGCCGGTAAGATCTATTTCTATAGCCGAATTTATAGCGGTTACTTTAGGATTTTGTCTAATTATAGCCGTATCGTTGGTATAAGCCGCTTCTTTAAAATGCACAATAGGATTATCATCAATAAAATCGTATAAATCTGGTGAACCTATGGCAAAACAGGTTACCAGTTTTCCGGTTTTTATTTCTTTATTTGCACCGGTAATTACGCCCGATTTTACCAATGGCAAAATTCCGTCAGAAAACATTTCAGTATGGATTCCCAGATTTTTATGGTTTTGAAGATTATTTAAAACTACATTGGGAATACCACCAATTCCCATTTGGAGGGTAGCACCATCTTCAATTAGTTCTGCTACGTGTTTACCAATTTGTTTTTCAATTTCGGTAGGAGCAGTAACACTGGTAGCAAAAATAGGTTGATTCACTTCTATGGCAGCATCAATCTGGCTGCTGTGAATAATTCCGTCCCCGTGGGTTCTTGGTACATTTGGGTTTATTTGCGCAATTACTTTCTTAGCCTTTTGAATAGCGGGTAACGTGATATCTACTGAAACTCCCAGCGAACAATATCCGTGTTTATCGGGTGGGGAAACCTGGATAAAAGCAACATCTAAAGGCAAGATATCCCTGCGGAAAAGGTTATGAATTTCACTTAGAAATATGGGAATATAGGTTCCTTTATTAGAATTGACCGCATTCCTAACATTGCCGGCAACAAAACACGTGTTTATGCTAAATGAACCGGCGTGAGGTTCTTCGGTGTATTTTGCTTTTCCCTCGGTATGAATTTGTATAATTTCAACATCGGTCAATTCATTATAACGATCGCATAATGCATCAATTAGGGTTACCGGCGTCATTGCGGCGCCCTGAATAAAAATGCGGTCACCAGATTTTACTTTGGCAACCGCATCCTGAGCTGATAATATTTTTAGATGATTCAGCATTTTAGGTTTTAACGTTTAAATTGAAATTAATTTCTATTACTTCATCCAGGACGATTAGCCCAAAGATTTTACTGGGTGCTTCCAGGTTAAAATCTTTAATATTAAGCTTCAATTTCCCATCAAAACATAGTTGTTTATCTCTTGTAATCTCTACCGGAAACTTATAATCTTTATTAACTCCTGCAATGGTGAAGCCTATGGTTACAATAGAGTTTCCTTCCTCGCTCATATCTATTTTCTTTAGTTTCAGGAGGATTTCAGGATGTTCTTTAGATTTTAGAAGTTCGTGAAAGTCTTTATTTATTTTTCGGTTGCCACAATCAAAATTTACATTTTCCAGGGGTAAAACACTATTCTTAAAATGAAGAATTTCACCTTTCTCTGTATAATGCACTTTAAAAGTTTCATTTTTGAAGTAGAGCGGATTAAAGTTACATTCAAAGTCATTGATATTGGTAGTCCCAGAAATACTAAGATTACTGTTGGGTAGAATTGTAATTTCCCTGGTTTTAAAATCAGTCTGTGCTATCCCAGGAATAGCAAAAAGTAGGGTGAAGAAAAATAGAAAGTAAGTTTTCATGCTGCTTGAATTAGGGCATTTAAATAAATATAAGCAATAGATTTTTCACTTAAAAATTGCTCAAAACAGAAAATAAAAAGCCCCGGCGAATCTCTTAGAGATAACATCCGGGGCTCAACATTCAACTTAAAAACTAATCGCTGCTTCTAGCGTAATTCCGTTGAATTGTCCTCCATTGTATATGTCTCCTGTAGGATAGTCGTTGTATTCCTGGTTAACATATTCCAACTTAGCAAGGATGTTTTTAGTTAAGAACCAACCTGCACCTAATTGAAAGCGGTTTACACTAATATCAGTATTACTGTTCAGTTCCCCGTCTACTGTACTGTAACGACCTCCAAGGTAGAAATCTTCATCGGCACCAAATCTGTAGATAAGTTCACCAGCATAGTGGTTGTATGTTCTTGTATCTGTATCGTTTGCATCCTGCCCACTAATAGTTTCAATGATTCCGAAGAATTCAAGTCCACCATACTTAATGAATGGGTTGATCATTACAGATGTCATCTCATTTTTGAAAGATGGATTGATACGTCCAGCTCTAAAACCAGGTCCGTTTCCATCAACATCAGTCATTACGTTATAGTAACGAGTACCGGCACGGTCACCTGTGTATAGGTAGTTACCACGGCCATAGTTTTTTCCACTATAAAGAAGAGATCCAGTTAATCTAAATCTAAAGTCTTCATTAAATTGATTGTCATATCCTAATTTAGCAAGGAAAGAAGGATCTGTCTCACCGTCACCGGCAGTAGACTGGTTTAGTTTACCGTTGGTAAATCCTACCATTCCTAACCAGGGACCGTTGAACATATATACTTCAGCACCAACTTCTGTAGTAAAGCTATCCATTAAATAATTTCCTACGAATGGGTTGTACATGGCTTGTGCGTTGTCTGTTCTTCTAAAGTGCGCGTCACCATAGTTATTTTCCATGTGACCAATCTTGATTCTCATGTGGTCCATAAGGCCTTCAGCGAAACCTTCACTTATAAAATCTAATTTATCGATCTGTATATATCCACCTTTTACCCAGGTATCTTCGTGGTTTTGAGAAGAAAGATAGGTTCTCAAGTGCATTCTCACACCATCATAAAGTAATACATCAAGGTCTAGGTTAGCAGTAGCCAGGTTAAAGTTTCCTTCAAGGTTTTGAAGTTCGGCTGCATCAGATTCGTGATCTAAAGACTGGAACTGGATGGTAGATGCGCCACCAACCCTTACCTGTACTCCGTCAAACTCAGTATCAGTTTCTTTTTTAGCTTCAAAATCATTGATGCCGCGTTGGTCTGGTGCCCTAAAGTTGGGAAGGTCCCTGTCCCATATAGTTTTTCCTTCTTCAGCGTGTACTTCTGTGTCTTGTGCCTGTACCTGAAAGCCTGCGGCCATCATAAGGGCAATTCCGAAATATTTGATTGAATTTCTCATTTTGATCATTTTTTTGGGTTGAAAAGTTATTTAGTAAATGTTGATTTGAATTTAATAGTTAATTCTTCTCCTGTGGTAATTGTTCCAAACATAGCAGTAGGAGGGTCTACTTTGTAGTGGGTCATGTTGATGTCTTGTTTGCCATTAATTTGTAATTTATTTCCATTAAGTTTTACTGTGAATTCTGTTGGAACCTGTTTAGAAACCCCAGAAATTTTTAAGGTGGCCAGGGCGTTCACTTTGTAAGAATCACTTCCCTGGGCTTGAATCTTTTTAACTTCGTCCAGTTTAAATTCTATATTCTTGTGTTCCTTGGTGTCAAGGGCTTTGTACGCATTTTTATCCATACCACCTTTTCCGCTATCTAAACTTTCGGCAGGAACGGTAACCTGTAGGCTGGAGATCCCTGTAAGCTTACCATCTTCGGTAGTGATTGTGGCGCCTCCTTTTTTAGAATTTGCCTTCATTTCCCAATCGTGGATATTAGAAGTTCCTTCAACAATAATTTCTGAGGAATTATCCATTCTAAAATTTTGGCCCACCACGCTTCCCGCGGTTAGCAACATAAAAAATACGCCTGTGAGTATTAGTTGATATGATTTTAAAACTTTCATGATATTAGGTTTTTAAGTTTGGTACAAAGTTGGGGAATAAGTACGTGCAGAAATATGATGAAAGTCAGCTTTGGCAAAGTTTATTTTGCTGAATAAAATAAGAATTGAATCAGCAGAAGTATTGATTTTACTACTGCTTACAGAAACTAAAACGTTTGCGAAAACCTTAAATATTTAAAAGGGATGGTAGGTTTTTCAGCTGTTTTTTCTGAAGAAATTTATATAAAATATGGTAACGCGGGAATTAGATTTAATTTCTTCAGAAAATTCAACCCCAAGAGGTTCTTGAGTTAGTAATAAAGCTCGTCGGTTTTGAGGTTTAGAAATCTCGAAGTGGCGAAAAATGTACTTAACCAGGTAATGAATATGCCCAACAGAAAAATTCCTATAAAAAGGCCCGCAAGTAGTTTTACATCTGAAGTTAGGGCGAGCTGAGGAAAACTATTGTTAAGGTAATACAATGCACCGGCCATTCCAATAAGTGCTATTATGGCACCAATAATTCCCAGCTTTACACTTTGCCAGATAAATGGCCTGCGAATAAAACCTTTGGTGGCACCTACCATTTGCATGGTTTTTATAATAAATCGTTTAGAATAAACCGAAAGCCTAATAGAGCTGTTGATAAGCAATACCGCAATAAATGTGAAAACTCCACTGGCAATAAGTATCCAAAAACTAATTTTCTTTACGTTTTCATTTAAAAGGGCAATAAGTGGTTTATCGTAAACCACTTCATCTACAAAGTTTTTAGAAGTGAGATCGGCTGCAATTTCATCTACCTGCTCGCCAGAGACAAAATCGGCATTCATATAAACATCTATAGAGTTCTGTAAAGGATTATAACCCAAAAACTCCATAAAATCCTCGCCTATTTCTTTGCTATGCGCCTCGGCTGCTTCTTCTTTAGAAACATAGGTGGTAGATTTGGTATAATCTGCCATCGCCAGGCTTTTCTTGAGTTGTTCTATTTCAACTTCTTTGGCGTTATCTTTTAAATATACCGTAAGCGCAATTTGTTCTTTAAAGTGATCGGCTACTTTTTTGGTGTTTAGAACCAGCAATCCCAACATTCCCAATAAAAAAAGTACTAAAGCAATACTAATTACTACCGAAAAATAAGAAGATACCAGGCGGCGTTTCTGGTATTTTTCAAAGGATGTGCTCATAGGGCGATCTCAGATTTTTTGTAAAAATAAAAAAGATAAGCTTGCAATATCTTTAAAACGTTTAAAGTTTAAAAAAATTAGCGAAGTATTAAATTTTTTATTTCGGAATGAAAAACTACTATCTGATGTCTGCGAAAAATTATTCGTCAAGCTGTCCCGACGCTTCGGGATGTTTCAGCTTCTAATATGTTCATTAACTTAGAGGTTATGATAAGTTTAGAATCCTAGCTTATTGAAAGAGACCAAATTTTACATCCTGCAAGGTTTGTGCAACCTTGTAAGTTTGGGAACTTTTTCAAACCTACGAGGTGTAAAAAAACCTTGCAGGAAGATGGGTTAATTTTTATATAGCAACGAAAAAACACAAATAATATGAAAATACTAATCTTCGGAATTGGCGGCGTAGGCGGCTATTTTGGCGGAAAACTTGCCCAGACAGGTTCCAATGTAACAATGATTGCCCGCGGACAACACCTGGAGGCGATCAACAAAAACGGACTTGAAGTTGAAAGCATCAATGGAAATTTTAAAGTGAAACCAAACCTCGTTACCGATGAATTAGCTGAAGTTCCTACTCCAGATTTGGTGATTTTAGGGATTAAATCCTGGCAAATCCAGGAAGTAGCAAATAAGTTGAAGCCAATAATTTCTACCGAAACGATGGTTCTGCCTCTACAAAACGGGGCCAATAACGTAGAAAAACTGCTGGAAATTCTGCCGAAGCAAAATGTTTTGGCCGGGCTTTGCCATATTGTAAGTTTTCTAGAAAAACTCGGGAAGATAAAACACGTTTCTTTTGAACCGAGAATCACTTTCGGCGAAATTGATAATTCTACTTCAGAAAGAATTCAGGGTTTAAAGACAGTTTTTGAAAAAGCTGGGATCACCAATTTTAATCCTGAGAATATCCAACTGGAGATCTGGAAGAAGTTTTTATTCATCGCCACCATAAGTGGCCTTGGCGGATTAACGAGAGTTGCTATAGATAAAATAAGGGAAAGCGAATATTTATTTGATTTGCTGCAAAAGACAGCGCATGAAATTAAGTTAGTAGCCAACGCAAAGGGAATTCCTTTGGCAGAGGAGCATTTGGAAAAAGCTTTTGACATTATTCAAAATCAGCCGGCGGGAACAACCGCTTCTACACAGCGCGATATTATGGCAGGACGGCCTTCAGAATTAGAAAACTTCAACGGTTTTATTGTAAAAGAAGCCGAAAAATTAGGCATCGCAACACCCGTAAATAAAATGATCTACGAGTGTTTATTGCCTATGGAAAAGGAAGCGAGGAATTCTTAATTATTCCTCGTTTGCTCCATTTAAATCTAAAATTGAAAAGTTTTCATCTATCATTAGCGTAAGGCATCCATTACTATGCAGCTGTTCCAAAGATTTGGTTTCATTGTCCAATTGAATGTTTTTCACTTCAAACGGCAATCCGTGTATCTGTAACTTGAATACTTTGCAGTCAGATTTATAAGAACCTTCTTTATGCTGCTGAATAACTAGCTGATTTTTTCTTCCGGTAAGTTTAAAGCTTCTCAAGCAAAAACGCCCTTTGGTATAGTCGTAACCATCTTGCGCATCTTCGAAAAACTGGGAGTCTTCTTTCCCTTTTTTATAATAAATGTCTAAGGTGATCTCCTCTATTTTTCTTTCTCCCACGTATTGTTGAACGGGGTATTTCGGGATAATAGCACCTTCTTTTATAAATACAGGCATACTGTCTATATCGGCATCTACCCAGGTTTCTTTTCCGCCTTTAACTACTTCGTCGGTCCAGTAATTATACCATTCACCTCTTGGAATATACATACGTCTACCTTTTGCATTAGGCTCTTGAACAGGGCAGGCGAGTATACTATCTCCAAAAATAAATTCGTCTATTCGGTAATGGGTGTTCACGTCTTCCTGGTCAAACATCACCAGAGATTTTATTAAAGGCACACCTCTTTCGGTGTAATCCCAGAAAGCAGTGTATAAATAAGGCAATAGCTGGTAGCGCAATTCAATAAATTTACGCACTATATCGGTGATATCTTCATCAAAAGTCCAGGGTTCCTGGTCACCGTGATCTCCCGAAGAGTGCACTCTAAAGAATGGGTGAAAAGTTGCTAGCTGAATCCATCTTGCGTAGAGTTCGCCGTGTGGTTGTTCAGCAAAGCCGCCTATGTCGCTTCCGGCAAAGGAAAAACCAGACATAGCGAGACGCTGTACCTGTACATTAGCGATCCACAAATGCTCCCAATTCGCAATGTTATCTCCAGTCCAGGTAGAGGTATAGCGTTGAGTTCCTGAATAAGCAGCCCTGGTAATTACAAACGGGCGTTTAGGATGCGAGAATTTTTTTACGCCATGGTAAGTTGCACGAGCCATTTGCATCCCGTAGATATTATGAGCTTTTCTATGGCTGCAGGGATTACCGTCATAATCGTGTCTTACATCGTGTGGAAAGGTTTTATTTGGTACTTCCATCACGGCAGGCTCGTTCATATCGTTCCAGATACCCTTAACGCCAATCTCTTCAATTAATTCTTTGAATAATCCAGACCACCATTCTCTTACTTTAGGATTGGTGAAATCTGGGAAATAACATTCTCCCGGCCAAACTTTCCCTTTAATATAAGGGCCATCGGCACGCTTACAGAAATAATCGTTTTCCAGGCCTTCTTTGTATACCCAGTATTTTTTATCAATTTTAATCCCCGGATCTATGATCGCTACGGTTTTAAACCCATCTTCTTCAAGTTCTTTCACCATTCGTTTTGGATCTGGGAAATACTCTTTGTTCCAGGTAAAACAGCGAAAACCTTCCATATAATCAATATCTAAATAAATAGCATCACAAGGAATTTGTAATTCTCTGAATTTAGAAGTGATTGCCTTTACCTTACTTTCAGGATAGTAACTCCATTTACATTGGTGAAATCCTAAGGCCCAAAGTGGCGGTAAATCTGGTTTTCCGGTAAGATCGGTATAGTATTCTACTACATCGGTCATTTTAGGGCCGTAGATAAAATAATAATTCATCTCGCCGCCCTGTGCCCAAAAACTGGTTACAAACCTTCTTTCCTGGGCAAAATCAAAATATGATCTAAAGGTGTTATCAAAGAAAATTCCGTAGGCTTTCTTGTTGTGAAGCCCGGTGTAAAACGGAATGGTTTTATAAATAGGATCAGTATCTTTTCCGTAAGCATAAGAGTCGGTAACCCAGTTTTCGAAGCGTTTTCCTTTTAAATTTAAATGCCCCGGTTTATCACCAAGACCAAAATAACTCTCTCCATCGTGCGAGACCTTGCTCATTTTTACGATATCCCCTCCAAATTCATAACTTTCTTCCCAATGAAACCCCAGTTCATCCTGGTTTATAAGGCTTCCATCTGCCTTATCATAGATCTTAATTAGTAAACCTTTCCTGGAGACCTCGCATATAATCTTGGAAGTGGTAATTGTATAACAATCTTCTTTTTCTTCAATATTTAGCTGGTTATAACCAATACTCGCATATTTGGTGATTGCATAAGAAAAGTCATTAGCAAACATTCCGGTTGTAGAATACCTAAATCGCAGCAAGCCATCTCTAAGAATTGTGATTTGCAAAGCCACATCGTTTTCTGTGGTAAAATAAAGCGTATCCACATCTTTGCGGAAAGAAATTACATTAGATGGAAATGCATTTCCTTTTTGTTCTAACTCGGTATTCGTGATCATATTTTATAATGGATTACTGTAGGGTAAAAAAACAGAATAGTTTGCAAATATAAGTTAGAATTATCAAAGTACTTATGAGTGTTTATTAACTATATCGTTGTTGTTCATTTAACTAAGTAGAATATTTTAAGGCTACCATTGCTAAAGGCGGGATATCTATTACTGTGGAATAGTTCCTGGAATGCCATTTATGCTCTGTAGTTTTTATGGATTTATTGATGTATTTGCCGGAACCATAAAATTTCTTTTTATCGCTATTGAAAACTTCTTTAAGCACACCTTTTTTAGGTAAGCCTACTCGATAATTTTCCCGCGGAATTGGGGTAAGATTACACACAATAATCAAATTGTCTTTAGGCTCGTTTCCTTTTCTAATAAAGCTAATCACAGAATTTTCGGCATCATTGTAATCTATCCATTCAAAACCATCGGGCACAAATTGATTCTCATATAAAGCGGGTTCAGATCTATAGAATTTATTTAAAGCTTTAATTACCTCCTGAATTCCCTTATGCGGCGCATAATCTAATAAATGCCAGTCTAAACTATTCTGAAAATTCCATTCTGCACTTTGACCAAATTCACACCCCTGAAACAGTAATTTAGTTCCCGGGTGGGTAAACATATATCCGTAAAGTAATCGCAGATTGGCAAAACGCTGCCATTCGTCTCCCGGCATTCTTCCTAAAATAGAATGTTTGCCGTAAACCACTTCATCGTGGGATAAAGGCAGCATAAAATTTTCGGTAAACGTATAAGTGAGGGAAAAAGTAATGTTATTTTGATGATGTTTGCGGTATATGGGTTCTTTAGAGAAATACTGCAGCGTATCGTGCATCCAGCCCATCATCCATTTCATCCCAAAACCAAGTCCGCCCAGGAACACCGGTTTTGAAACTCCGCTGTAAGCAGTAGATTCTTCGGCAATGGTTTGTACGTCGGGAAAAGAAGCGTAAACTTCTTTGTTTAATTCTTCTAAAAACGAGATCGCTTGCAGGTTTTTATTTTCTCCATACTCATTGGGTTCCCATTCGCCTTCTTCCCGTGAATAATCCAGGTAAAGAATAGAGGCTACAGCATCTACCCGCAGGCCGTCGATGTGAAATTGCTCTAACCAGTATAAAGCGTTGCTAATCAAAAATGCTCTTACTTCGTTTCGGCTGTAATTGAAAATCAAACTTTTCCAATCGGGATGGTAACCTCTTTTTGGGTCGGGGTGTTCATAAAGATGCGTTCCGTCAAAATAACCGAGTCCGTGGCTGTCTTCCGGAAAATGTGAAGGCACCCAATCCAGGATCACTCCAATGTCATTTTCATGAAGTTTATCTACTAAAAATTTAAATTCATCTGGATAGCCAAACCGTGAGGTTGGCGCAAAATAGCCGGTAATTTGATATCCCCAACTTGGATCGTAAGGGTATTCCATAATAGGCATAAACTCTACGTGCGTAAAGCCCATTTCTTTAACGTAGGAAACTAATTCGGTGGCAAGTTCCCAATAAGAGAGTGACCTGTTTTCTTCGGTCTTCTTCTTCCAGGAAGACAAATGCACTTCGTAAACCGAATAAGGAGCTTGTAAAGAGTTATTCTTTTTTCGTTTTTGCAGCCAGGATTTATCCTGCCATTTATAATCATCTTCCCAGACTACCGAAGCTGTATTTGGTGGATGCTCGCAGCGCCTCGCATAAGGATCGGCTTTCTCGGTAATAATTTTGTTATGATTGCTATGGATTTTATACTTGTATAAATTTCCTTTTTCAACATTAGGAATAAAACCTTCCCAAATTCCACTACCATCCCAACGCACATCAAGTAAATGTTCGCTATCTTTCCAGAAATTAAAGTCTCCAATTACCGAAACCTGCTTTGCGCCCGGAGCCCAAACAGCGAAATATGTTCCCTTAACTTCATTTAAAGTAATTGGATGGGAGCCAAACTTCTCGTAAAGACGATAGTGTTTCCCCGCCTTAAATAAATTAATATCAAATTCTGAAAATAAACTGTGCGTTATAACTTCTGCCATATTATCCTATAGTTGTTCCGGGTGGGATTACCGCCTCTTTTTTAAGTACTACAATACCTTCTTTAATTACATAAGAATCAGTTTCGGTATCTTCTAAATGCGGGCCGCCATTTATAGTAGTATTGTCACCAATTCTACAGTTTTTATCGATTATGGCATTATTTATCGTGCAATTTTCCCCTATTCCACAGAGTATTTCAATTTTATTCTTTTCAATTTCTTCTAAAGATTCATAGAAATCGGTTCCCATCATATAGCAATTTTTTATAACTGAACCTTTTCCAATCCTGGACCTCACTCCAATTACCGAAGACTCAATTCTATCGGCGTGAATAATGCAACCTTCGGCAATAACTGCTTTTTTGAGTTTGGTATTGGTATATTTAGAAGTTGGCAGAATCCTGGCGTGTGTATACACCTGGTTTTCCATGTCATAAAGATTGAATTTTGGGATATCTTCGGTTAGACCAATATTTGCTTCAAAGAAAGATTCTATATTTCCAATATCTGTCCAGTAACCTTCAAATTGATAACCACAAACTTTTTTATTTCCTATAGCTTGCGGAATGATCTCTTTCCCAAAATCTACGGTGTTTGGATCGTCCATTAAATTTTCCAACAATTTTCGGTTAAACACATAAATCCCCATGGAGCCCAGATAATTTCTGCCTTCAGCTTCCATTTCTGGTCCTACAGGCGAAGTCCAATCCGGTAAAAGTTCGGCTTTCGGTTTTTCGATGAATGACGTGATATTATTGTCTTGATCGGTTCTCATAATCCCGAAACTCGGGGCGTCTTTGGCATTAACAGGAACGGTGCCAATGGTAATATCGGCCCCGGTATCTATATGCTGCTGCACCATTAAGTTATAATCCATATGGTACAATTGATCTCCTGAAAGAATAAGAAAATAATCGAATTTGTGTTTTTTAAAATGATGCATTCCCTGTCTCACAGCATCTGCAGTTCCCTGGTACCAGGTTTTGTTATTCGGGGTTTGCTCTGCCGCCAGAACATCTACAAAAGCCTCACTAAAAAAGCTAAAGTGAAAGGTATTTTTAATGTGTTTGTTCAGGGAAGCCGAATTGAACTGCGTTAACACATACATTCTTTTCATATTTGAATTAATGCAGTTGGAAATCGGAATATCTACCAGCCTATATTTCCCTGCAATAGGAACGGCAGGCTTAGACCTGCTTTCTGTTAAAGGATGGAGCCTGGTGCCCTGACCGCCTCCTAGAATAACCGATAATACTTTGTCGTTTAGCATGATTAGTTGCTTTTTAGTGAGTTATACAAATCGATATATTTTTGCGCCGAAACATTCCAGGAATGATCAATGCTCATAATATGTTTTCTGGTTTTTTTAAATTCAGGTTTATCATTGTAAAACGCAATAGCCCTGTTCAAAGTTTGAAGAATATCATCTCCTGAAGCATCCTGGTGTGAAAACCCAAAACCTCCATCTTCAACATCTATAATGGTATCTTTTAAACCACCAATACTTCGCACAACCGGGATGGTCCCGTACCTAAGGGAATATAATTGATTGAGGCCGCAGGGTTCCACGCGGGAAGGCATTACTAAAAAATCGGCGCCGGCATAGATGAGGTGCGAAAGTTTTTCATCATACCCGATAAAAGTATTGTAAACGCCTTTATGCTTTTTCTTCAAAGCTTTTAAGCTGTCTTCTACTTCAGAATTTCCGGAACCTAAAACGAGGATGTTGCATTGTTTTTTTGAAAGAATCTTATCAAAAACTTCCGGTAGTAAATCGGCGCCTTTTTCAAGAACCAGTCTTCCAATAAAAGCGAACAAAGGTTTTGAGGCTGAAAAGCCAAATTCTTTACACAGCCATTTTTTATTGGCTGTTTTGCCGGTTTGAATATTTTTTGCTGAATAATTTTTAGTGATAAATTCATCGGTTTCGGGATTCCATACCTCGGTGTCAATCCCATTTAGAATTCCAACACATTTTTGATTTTCGTGGCTCAGTAAATTTTCTAAACCATTCGCAGCTTGTTGTAATTCTTCCATATAACTTGGGGAAACCGTAGTTACCCGCCAGGCACATTTTATTCCCGCGGCCAATGGATTTATAACACCGTCCCAATCCAGGAGACCGATATTTGAAATATCGAAAGCAGGAAGGTAGTGTACTTTATCGTGCGCAAACCAGCCCTGGTATTGCGCGTTGTGAATAGTAAGAATAACAGGAATTTGATTCAGCGATTCGTATTTAAAGCACTCCTGCGCCATAAAAGGAATTAATCCTGTATGATGATCGTGGCAATGAATTATGGTTGGTTTTGTTTTTAAAGTTAAAATCCAATCCATGACCGCGATCTGAAACGCAGTAAAACGGGCCGTATCATCCGTAGAATAAACATAATCCTTAAAAAGAAGTTCAGGAATATCCACAAATAGAACGTCGATATCTAAAACCTCTTTTTTTAACTTCAATATGCGATACGAGAAATTTTCTTCGCCCAAAACCAATTCTGCTTCGTAAACGCTTTCAAATTTGTGCGCAGCGGTAAATTTATTGTCATAAAATGGCATCACTACTTTAGCGCCAACTCCTCCTGCCTGTTGCTGATATTTTGGCAAAGAACCAACCACATCTCCAAGGCCTCCAACTTTGGCAATAGGGTAACATTCAGCGCTTACGTGTATCACGTTCATATAGAAATTTTTCAAAAAATAGAGTTAGTCAGATTGTTGCGATTTTAAAGGGCTAAATATTATAAAGCTTCTAAATTCATCCCTCTTTTATCGTCAATTCTCTATAAATTTAATGAAATAAAGGAATAGTCTACATTAATAAAGCCTTAAAATCCTTCGGTTTTATTTTAAAAAGGAATTCAAAATTTTAAATGACAGGGATTTTAGAGTACAATAGATTTTTATTGCGGTTTAAATTACATCTCAATCCATCCCATCTAAATTCCCATAAGTGGTTTAAAATTGTAAATTTGCAGGCAATAATGTGGAGCCGCGTTGCGCATAATAAGCAGCTAAGAAAAAAAGGACAATGAGTTACAACTTTAACGATATTGAAGCCAAATGGCAAAAGTACTGG